>Ga0114933_10000121_pt1 | contig 95170 bp, 93 predicted proteins | sample 4SBtaG_FD_89691 | JGI IMG/M metagenome (GOLD analysis project Ga0114933, IMG submission 89691) | Deep subsurface microbial communities from Kolumbo volcano to uncover new lineages of life (NeLLi) - 4SBTROV12_W25 metaG | ecosystem: Environmental > Aquatic > Marine > Volcanic | place: Kolumbo...
CGTTAGGTCCCTTGGAACGGTCGAGATGGCCGGTGTGAGTCAGGGCATTGACATACCAGTGAACCGTTCCTAAGGATGCAAATCCCATTCCATCCATAATTTCTTCATAGGAAGGGGCTTGACCATATTCGACAACATGACGTCGAATAAAATCTAAAAATCGCTGTTGTTTGGGTGATAAAGTCATTTGATTATTTAGCCGCTAAAAACGCGAAAATTCGCGAAAAAACTTTGGATTAGAGAATGAGACTATTTCACTTTTCATGCTTTTTAATATCTTTCGCGGTTTCATATTCTCTTGAAAACACATATCGTTTCCATTCAAGTCTACCCTTTCCTCCAAAATTTATTAGAAGACCGACTTTCATTCCGGTCGCTTTCAAATAATTAATAATTTGCGCTTCTTCTACTCTCGTAAGTTTTGGAATACATTTTAACTCGGCTATAATTTTTTAAAATCCGATATAATCGGCAATAAACTCTTTTTCTAGAGGCTGAGTTTTATAATGGATATTGAGCCTCACCTGTGTCTCGTGTGGAATCTTGCGCACCTTTGATTCAAAGACCATCGCTTCTTCATATACCGCCTCTAAAAATCCATATCCCAATTCTGTATGCACTTCAATTGCGGCACCAATGATTTGGTAGACTTCATCTTTATATAATAATTCCTGACTCATTTTTCGTACTCCTTGGTGCCCTTCGTGGCTTAATGTACATCGTAAGTTACTCGTAAGTATTTTACATGATTTTATTAACGTAATCCAAGTGTTTTTCATTATTTTCTATCATGTTTTCTATTTGTATTAGATATATTATTATTTTTTTATGCACTGCCTTTCTCAACGGACAGGTAATTATCACCGAAGTGATGTACAATCTCGAAGGCAGTGACTCTCCCAACGAATTTATCGAACTTTATAACCCAACCACTGAAACGGTCGACCTCACGGGGTGGCTTATCCGGGATAAATTTTCAACCGATACCATCGAAGATTCAAGTAGCGGGCGCAAGATTCCGCCCAAAGGGTTTGGCCTTATCATGGAAGGGGATTATCCCGCCAACGCCGGTATTTATTCCATTCCAGCCCATACCATAATCATGAAAGTGGATGACAAATCTATCGGCAATGGGTTATCCGGCAGCGATTCACTTTATCTTATCGATCCCGGCGGAAATGTTTCTGACAGCCTGGGATGGGATGATATCGCTGCCTCCGGCTATTCCATCGAACGAGTGCGAAACCACTTGCCAAATACGTCTTCCAATTGGAAGGCCAGCCGTGATTCTTTAGGGACACCGGGAAAAATCAATAGCATCGCCCCATACAATATCGATGGACATTTATTGGCTAAGTCATTGAGATTATCCAAAGTCAATCTTTCAAAATCAGACCTCACCATACTTTCTGTACACATTGTGAATGACGGCATTAATTCCATCACCGGTAAAATTGTTGTTTCAGAATTGGGGAATACTCTTGCCAGTACAAATATCGGCAATATATCAGAATTGGATACGGCCAACTTCAACCTGGATTTGGGCCCCTTCTCTCAATCGGGCTATCACACATTATGGGTCGAATTGTTGATGGCAGCCGATCAGGATACCGGCAATAACACCGGGCAAATTGAGTTGGCGGTCCAATATGACTGGAATACGGTACTCATCAATGAATTCATGGCACGGCCCAACAATGACCAATCTGAGTTTATCGAGTTTGTTGCCAGAGAAGACCTGTCCTTTAAAGGCTGGTCTATCAGTGATAACAGCAAAGGAGCGCGCCCCCTGGTTGAGGTTGTTGTTTCTTCGGGGGACTATGTGGTGATTGCCGCTGACTCGAATATTGAGTCTTTAGTTAATCCTGAAATGCACTTCATTGTACCTTCCTCCTTCCCGGCCCTGAATAATAGTGGTGATGCCATCTTCCTTTATGATATGACTGGTCATATCATTGACAGCCTGGTTTACGACAGCAACTCATGGCCGGTAGCGGCAGAAGTTTCTACAGAAAAGCAACGACCAAAATTCATATCCAACAATGCCAAACATTGGACACAAACACCGGATTCGGTGGGTATGACGCCCGGCTATCCCAACGTTACTATGTGGGATAATATTGACGGTGCCATTTTACATAACACGATTTTTCATGCACCACTTTATCCTTCCCCCGGCATTTCTTTCACCATAGAAATTGGAATTGCAAATTCAGGTGTACTTCCATTTACAGGCACAATTTCAATTTCAGAAAATGGGGTTGAACTTACTTCCGGAAATTTTTCAAACATTAGTTCACGGGATACAACTTTGCTTCAAATTGAAGTCCCGAAAATTTCATCAGGTATTCATCCACTTGAAATTCAATTGGTTGTAGATAGAGATGAAAATAGCGACAATAATTTTGGGTATGATACGGTCAAAGTAAGCTATCCTTTTGGCACAGTTTTTCTCAATGAATTTTTACCGATACCCAGCTCAGACCAAACTGAATTCATCGAAATATACTTTCCCACTCCTCTTAATATTTCAGGTTGGGCTATATCGGACCGATCAAAAGGGTTAAAAACCATTCCTGATATTGCAATTAGTCAGAAACCATATTTGGTTTTAGCTCAGGATTCTACCATATATCAGTACACAGAAATGAATATGCCCGTTTCCATAATGAATGAGAATTGGCCCACGCTCAATAATACTTCCGATGGTATTTATTTATATGACATGACCGGACGAGTGATCGATTCTCTTGTTTATTCTGGAAATTGGCCCATCATGGAAGGTCGATCCTCGGAGAAATTCAGGCTGGATTATATTTCGAATGATTCATCCCGCTGGGCACTTACCGTTGATGCCAAGGCCATGACGCCGGGTAAATCAAACAGTATATTTTATGAATCTTTGGCTGCATCCGGGCTGGTTGAACTGAATCCAAATCCATTTTCTCCTGATGGGGACGGTATGGATGACCAACTCAAAATTCGCTACCAACTACCTTATGAACAGGCAGCCATTACACTCAATATATTTGATGTGACAGGTCGTAAAATTGACACCCCCTACTGGAGTATGGCCTCGGCTCAAGAAGGTCTCTTATATTGGGATGGGAGGCGTACGAACAATGCGCCTGCGCGCATCGGCATTTATATTATCAAATTTGAGGCACGCGATATGACTTCCGGTAAATCGTGGGAAAATATTCAAACTGTCGTACTGGCAAAACCGCTGTAAACAAAAAAGGCCTCGCAATTGCGAAGCCTTCTTAAGAGAATTTCAGTGAAGTTTAAAAGGCGACGCCTAAACGTAAATTCAAACTGCCAAAACCATCGGAGTCGGGGACAATATCTTCAGCAATCACATAGCGGTAGAACAGGTCCACTTCACCCATTAGCAATTTTGCTTTCAGGCCTGCCTGAACATGAAAACCGGATACATCTATTTTGTTATCCGTTAAATAATCCTTTAGTCTATCATTCAAAGAACCACTTCCACTGCTGACTAATCCTTTAACAGTGTCAAGGTCGGTCATAGGTGTTACCACATGTTTGTTGAACCCAACGCCGTAATGAAGCTTTGCGTTAGCCAAAAACGGGACACCAATCCCAAACAATTTTTTTCTGGCCGTAAGGTAGGTCGATGCGCCGCCCCAGGCAAAATCACCATCAATACCTTTTCCGGATACTGTATCACTAAATTTTAATTTATATTCGCTCTTTGATACCTGAAACTCAGCGTCCAGATCGATAAAGGGGATCGCATCAATATAAAAATATCCGCCATACCCATTTGCATTATCAAATCCACCACGGGTGAAAGAAAGGGTTGCTACCGTTATTGGTGAAAATGATGAAACGCCCAGTTTGTTTTGCCCAAAATTTAACCCGAATCCAACAAATCCGAAGGCTGAACTCAGCGGCAAAAGGGCGACCATTATAATAAGAAGGTTTTTAAAATTTCGCATGGTACCTCATATGTTAATTAAATACTTTCGCAAATTTAAAGGACTTATCCTACTGAACGCTAATTAATATTTCTGCCTGTGATTCAAACCACATGGAACCAATTGCCTCATGCTGCGTATAGAAACAAAATTATTTGAAAGGAATCCAATATGTCTAAATGGATATTGTCAATATTACTCGTAGCGGGAATTGCTGTAGGCCAGCAGAAAAAAATGACCATCAAAAAGAAATCCCTCCACGGAAATAACAAAGAACAGACGGTTGATGTGGTCACCGACGGCGATGAAATGACAATCGTTGTCGAACAAGACGGTGAAAAAAAGGAATACATCATAGATCTCGACGATAAAAAGGCCTTAAAAGAGATTACAGAAAAATTGGCTGATATGAATGTAAACATTAAAACCATGGTCATGGATGATGACAATGTTTATACCATTCATTCCGAGGGATATCTTGGTGTTCAAATCCAGGATTTGACAGATGGATTAAGAGAATATTTTAAAGTAAATGATGACCACGGTGTTTTGATTTCTGAAGTGGTAGATGATAGTCCAGCTCAAAAGGCCAAACTGAAAGCGGGGGATATCATCCTTTCAGTTAATGGGGATAATGTTTCTACCACTTCTGATTTACAGCGTGCCATTCGCCGCCATGATCCTGATTCAGAAGTAGAATTTGAAGTTGTCCGCAAGGGGCGTAAAAGAGATATTGTTGCAACGCTCGGCGCACAGAAATCCAATTTTTCCTGGACCGGTAAAATGCCTGGGATGAATTTTGGCAATGAAGATCATAATATGTTTTTCTTTTCTCCTGATGGACCTGATTTTGAAGTCCATGAAAAACACATGGGGAAAATGAAAAAATCAGGTGATAAGCTTCATAAGGAATTCAAATTCCGTATGGCCGGCCCCGACCACGATGACAATCTCCGTGAGGAAATTGAAAAACTCAAAAAAGAATTGAAAGAACTCCGTAAGGAGATTAAGAAACTCAATAAATCATAAGCCTCCACTTATATTGAGTCTACACTAAGCCCCCTGCATTCTGCCGGGGGTTTTTTTATTTTCAATCCCCTGTTTTTTACATCCACTATCTGAGATAAATTGGCGACCTTGTCAACACTTTATCTTATGAGACTTCTTACTGCCTTAACACTTATCCTTTCATTCATTCCGGCGCAGGATTACACCTGGCCAACAAATTTGGGAAAGCACCTATCATCAAATTTTGGTGAGTTCCGTACCGCCGGTTTTCACCTGGGATTGGATATGAAAACCAAGGGCACTACGGGCCATCCGGTGTATGCCGTGTCCGATGGATATATTTCACGGATTGTGACTAATTATTCCGGGTTCGGGCGCGCCCTTTACTTAACTCTAAATGATGGGAAAACAGTCGTTTATGCCCATTTGAGTAAATTTATCCCGAAGTTGGAGGAACGTTTAAAAATTGCGCAAAAAGCAAAACAATCCTATTTGACAAACATATTTCTATCACCTGACGAATTTCGTTTTTCGAAGGGTGATGTGATTGCTTATTCCGGGAATACGGGATTTTCATTCGGACCTCACTTACATTTTGAAATTCGCAATGAACTTGGCCAAACACTCAACCCCCTGACAAGCGGGTTAAATCAGGCCGATAGATTGGCACCGATTGTTGAAGAGTTGGCCATCATTCCATTAAACGACGAAAGCTGGGTCAATGGGAATCAGCTCCCGCAAAACTTTCCACTGTTCAGGGATAAAAAGGGGGAATACCATTTTCCTGACACGATCAACATTATTGGTAGCCTCGGAATATCGATCAAAGCATTCGATAAGCGACAGGGGGCAAACAATGTTTATCAACCCCACCGTATCGAAGTCTATGTTGATGAAAAACTGCATCATTCACTCCAGTTTGACCGTCTGGATTATAATTGGCTCCCAACGGCAAACTATATTCGAGATTACCGCAATGCTCGTCTAAATATGGGCGATTTCATAAAACTGTATCAGAATCAATCTGATCCGAAAGTTCCCATTCATGCCGATTCAACTAATGGAATTTTAAACCTTACCCCTGGGTATCATGCCATTAAAATCCTTATCATGGATGTTCTTAAAAATACACGCATGGTGCACGGAACCATATTTTCTATGGCACCTTTTGAAGTGACACTGGAAAAAGTCCGTGAAACAATTGACAGCATTTCATTCTTGATTCAGCCAAAAAGTATCACTATTCCCATCCAATCGGTCACCGTTTATTCATTTACGACATATGGATTTGCGGAAGAGAAAATTAACCTTCGCTCTTCTGAGGCGGTAGAAGCAGGGCGCGTCATCACGATTTCAAAAAAACAGACCGACCGCAAGGCACTTCAATTCATCGCCCAAAATAAATTGGGAACGCGGTCCTTGCCGATCCATTGGGTCAGTCAGAAATTCACTGGGGATTATTTAAGTGTCGGTGTTGATTTAGATATTTCTCACACGGATGCAGGGGTGTATATCCAAGTCCAGCCTGAACAGGTGGTGGGGGCTGACCTTTCACTGAGATTGAAAGGTGAATACCGATATGAAACAATTCCCTTGAATCAAATCCAGCCTTCTGTCTATTTAACATCCCCAATATCTCCTGTAAAATTTGATAATGTGGATCAGATTGAAGCCATTTTAAAAGGATCCATCGAGCGTCAGGTCCGGTTTGATTTCCCTTATACCGTGGCCATGCCCGGAACGTCTATCACGGTTATATCCAAAGATAGCTTTTGTTCTATCCGCACCAGAAAATCGTCTATAACCAGCCCAACCTTGATGTGGATTGAAGCTGTCCATAAACACACTCCGGTGACGAAAGGGACACTTTTATCCCGCGTGTACCAACTTCAACCTTTTGAACGACCTTTAATGAAGCCTGTGAATATTGGGATTCGTTATCCATCCAAACTTAAAGACAGAGAAAAAATCCATCTATATTATTACGATCAAAAAGAGGGCTGGAGTTTTATCGCCACCGAAAATAATCATGAACGGCAAGTGCTCACTGGAGAACTAAAACATCTTGATGCCATTGCCATCATTGAGGATGTTAATCCACCAAAAATTAAATCCATGCATCCGGGGAATAATGGGAATTATCCATCACTGGAATTAAATCGATTCCAAATTAAAATTGACGATAACCTCTCCGGAATTGAACCGATTGAAGATTCTTTTGAGCTCAAATTGGATAATAGATCATTGATATTTGCCTATCAGCCCAAAACTAAAGTTATCTCCTACGATCTTGAACGACCGTTAGCAATCGGCGTCCACACCATCCGACTAAAGGTGCGTGATCGGGCCGGGAATGAAACCAGTAAAAATATTGAATTCAAAGTGTACTGATGTTTTTCCCTTACAAAGATGACAACCCACGTGTGCTAATTCCCTATGTGACCTATGGATTGATCGCCATCAATGTGTTCATTTTTCTCTTTCAGTTCGGGACGCAGATGACGAACCCAAACGCCGCCAATAATTTCATTTATATTTTTGGGCTCATTCCATCTGATTTTACGATAATCACCATGTTTACATCTATGTTCCTCCACGGAGGTATTGCTCACATCCTTGGGAATATGTGGTTCTTGTGGATTTTTGGTGATAATGTTGAAAGCACTCTGGGGCATGTGAAATATGCATTTTTCTTTATTCTTTGTGGTGTGGCCGCATCCCTTTGCCAAGTGCTTATAAATCCGGGATCTGAAATCCCAATGGTGGGTGCATCGGGCGCCATTGCCGGTGTATTGGGATTATATATGATCCGCTTCCCCCGTGCCAGGGTTCATGTATTTATTTTCATCGTAATTTTCTTCACAACAATCCGGGTACCGGCTATGTTAGTCCTGGGGTTCTGGTTTTTCAATCAACTGACTAATGGACTGGGAACCCTCGGGTTAGACACAACCGGTGGCGTAGCATGGTTCGCCCACATTGGTGGATTTATTGCTGGCATCATTCTTAACCAAGCCTTTAAACTCATCCGTTTCGAACATTAGTTGCAGGGATTTTATATGAAATACTATTTCAAACAATTCACTTTACTCCTTTTTCTATTTCTCCTTGCCTGTGAGGGGACAAAAACCAACGATTGCGCCACAACAGACGAAGGTCGTGGGCATGTGGTTTCGGTTCTACCCTTCGGAAAAATTAGTGCTAATTTTCTCACGGACTTCCTCAATGATAACAATATTGATATTGGTATAATTCCCGTTTCAGATGTGAAAGTGTACAGTATTGTTTATGAAACCGTGGATTGGAATGGTGACCCTAGGCAGGCTTCCGGAGCAATCTATGTTCCCGATGAAGATAATTCCGACACAGAATACTCGCTCTACAGCAGTCACCACGGAACCGAAACAAAACGAACCAATGTTGCTTCTATTACGCCGTTAAGGGGTTTTGATGCTGTTTTTGCCGCTTCTATTGGATATATTGGAATATCCCCGGATTTTCTTGGGATGGGTATTTCTACAGATGTTTTCCATCCTTATATCCATAAATTTGTTGCGGAGGGGGTCGTAGATATGCTGCGGGCTACAAAGAACTTCGCCTGCGGAAATGATATTCAACTCAATGATCAACTGTTCCTGACCGGCTATTCTGAAGGTGGCTACGTAACTATGGCCACTCACAAATTAATTGAAGGATCATACAGTGAGGAATTCACGGTAACAGGATCAGCACCTATGGCAGGACCTTATGATCTTATAACCCAGGCGAATTGGATATTGGCCAAAGAATCTTTTCCCTACCCATCCTATGCGGGTTATAACGGAAAATCATACAATACCATTTATGGATGGAATAGAGCCTATTCAGAATTATTTAAAAGCCCTTACGCTGAACGCATCCCTGAATTGTTTGATGGGACTAAATCGACGGGTGAAATCAATGACCAATTGGAACAGGTAACAGCGGATTTCTATAATTCCAAATTTTTATCTGACTATTTGGGGGACGGGGAACTGGACCTTAAAAATGCTTATAGAGAAAATTCCAATCATGACTGGACGCCAATAGCGCCCATAAGAATGTTCCACGGCAACGCTGATGAAGCGGTCAATTATCAATGTGCTGTAATTGCTCTTGAAAAAATTAAAGCTAACGGCGGAGATATTAAGCTTACCACAATCCCCAATGGGACACACGGCAGCTCTGTTTTTATATCCTATGCCGGTGCGATAACCTGGTTCAATACCTTAAAATAATGAACAAATTAATCCAAACATCAATCCGGATGATGGATAAAGCCCGGGCGCCATATTCCAATTATAAAGTTGGAGCGGCGGTTGAAACTGCTGATGGAAAAATTATTGGCGGCTGCAATGTGGAAAATGCCAGTTATCCTTTATCTAATTGCGCTGAACAAACAGCCCTCTTCACCGCCATCGCCGAGGGATATTCTCAATTTAAGTCCTTGGCTGTCGCCACAGAAAATGGCGGTTCGCCCTGCGGTGCCTGCCGTCAGGTCATCTGGGAATTATGTGGTGATATCCCCATTTATATTTGTGATGCACATGGACTGGTTGAAGAAACTACAAGTAAAACCCTTCTACCCAATGCTTTCGATTTAAACATTCCCTCAGTTTCATCCGGATCAAAATGAATCAATCACCCATTTTAATCGGTATCGCCGGTGGAACCGGTTCGGGAAAAACATCTATCGCCAAAAGTTTATTTGAAGAATACGGAGATGGTGAAGTTATTATCATCGAGCAGGATGCCTATTATCGTGATATTTCTGACCTTCCCTTAGAGGAGCGCCATAATCAAAACTTTGATCACCCCGATGCGATAGATATCGATCTGTTTAACCGACAGCTCATTAGCCTAATAAAGGGACAGTCGGTCAACGTGCCTATCTATGATTTTTCCACCCATTCCAGAAACGCTGAAATGCGGAAGGTAGATCCACACCACGTTATTGTTGTTGAAGGTATTTTAACGCTTCACTATCCATCTCTGCGGGAATTGATGGATATCAAAATTTTTGTTGATACACCGGACGATATTCGCTTTATTCGCCGCGTTTCCAGAGATGTGGAGGAGCGCAGCCGAACCGTTCAATCGGTCATTGACCAATATTTGAAGACAGTTCGCCCAATGCATCAACAATTTGTTGAGCCGTCTAAATATTTTGCCGATATTATCATCCCCGAAGGAGGCCAAAATAAGGTAGCTATCGATCTCCTGAGAACCAAAATTAACGCAATTCTTTCTTAAGCAAAGACAAAACCAAATAAATTAATTTAAAATCGCATAGTTCGTGCCTGTACGCCCTCCAGAAACAGACAGGTTTTTCGCGAGAAAAATACTAAATGACACTCACACCAAAAGACGCCGGCTGGATTGAAGTAATTTGCGGCAGCATGTTCAGTGGCAAAACGGAAGAACTCATCCGGCGAATTCGCCGTGCTGAAATTGCTAAAATGAATATCATTATATTTAAACCGCAAATAGACGATCGTTTCAGTCCGAACCATGTGGTATCACATAACCAATCCAAGCTAAAGTCCGTGCTGGTAAAAAATGCCCAAGAAATTCTGGATAAATCAACTAATATGGATGTGATTGGTATCGATGAAGCACAATTTTTTGATGATGATATTGTAGACGTTTGTAAATATCTGGCGAGTATAAATAAGCGCGTTGTCGTGGCCGGGTTAGATACAGATTATCGGGGCAAGCCATTTGGCCCCATGCCGGTACTCATGTGTGAAGCGGATTATTTGGATAAATTTCGTGCAATCTGCATGAGGTGTGGAAATCCCGCCTCCTACACCCAGCGCTTGACTCAAGATTCTGAACAAGTGGTAATTGGGGAAACGGATATTTATGAAGCACGTTGTAGAAATTGTTATGAGGCACCGGAGGATTAAATGGATCAGTTAACTGGACTTCTTGGAATTGTTGTTTTACTTGGCATTGCCGTGGCTATGTCTAACAACCGCAAACAAATCAACATGCGTATTGTAGGTTGGGGACTGGGATTGCAATTAACTTTTGCCCTGTTTATTTTAAAAACGCCCATAGGGAAACCTATCTTTGGGTTTTTGGATAAAGTCATTTCTAAATTGATCAGTTTTTCTGATGCCGGCAGCGATTTTCTATTTACATCTTTTGTTCCTGAAGTTGGCTTTCATCCATCACTTATTAATTTTGCATTTCGTGCATTACCGACTATTATTTTCTTCTCCAGCCTTATGGCGGTACTCTATCATTTTGGAATTATCCAGTTTGTTGTGAGATGGATTGCCCGGGCTATGCAAAAAACCATGGGTACCAGCGGCTCAGAAACATTAAGTGTCTCCGCAAATATATTTGTCGGCCAGACTGAAGCGCCCCTAATAATTCGTCCATTCATCAGTAAAATGACCAAATCCGAGCTTATGGCTGTCATGGTAGGTGGATTCGCTACAGTTGCAGGTGGTGTGTTGGCAATCTACGTCAAATGGCTGACGGACATCCCTGGGATTGCGGGCCATCTCCTGGCTGCATCCGTCATGTCTGCACCCGCTGCCCTGGTCGTAGCCAAAATTATTTATCCAGAGACAGAAACGTCTGAAACGATGGGTGACCTGAAAATTGAAATTGAAAAAACAAACGCCAATTCCATGGAGGCCTTGGGCAATGGCGCCACAGATGGGTTGAAATTAGCGGCCAATGTGGGTGCTATGCTGGTGGCTTTTATTTCAATTGTGGCCCTGATTAATTACCTTCTTGGATTTGCCGGCACATCTATGGATGCCATCCTTGGAATTGTATTCAAACCACTGGCGTGGACTATGGGCGTCCCTTGGAATGAGGCCGGTTTGCTGGGTATGCTCATGGGCGAAAAAATTGTATTCACCGAATTGATTGCTTATGGTGATCTGAAAGGTATTATAGCATCCGGGCAGATCTCAGAAAGAACGGCGATTATCGCCAGTTATGCATTATGCGGGTTTGCCAATTTTGGTTCAATTGGAATTCAATTGGGCGGGATCGGCGGCATGGCCCCGGAACGGAAAAAAGACTTGGCTAAGCTGGTAACAAAAGCTATGGTTGGCGGCGCATTGGCTTCCTGGCTTACGGCCACAGTGGCAGGAATACTAATTTAGAAAACAAAACAGGGAAATTGATGCGTCTTATATTTTTAGGTCCCCCTGGCGTAGGTAAGGGAACACAAGCAAATCGTGTTTGTGAAAGTTTTGATATTATCCATCTATCGACAGGGGATATCCTTCGTGCTGAAATGGCTGCGAAATCCGACATTGGCAAAAAAGCCAAATCATATATCGATAATGGTGAACTTGTCCCAGACAAAGTGTTACTAGGTATCATGAAGAATCGTTTGAAAAAAGATGATGTACAAAAAGGATACCTTTTAGACGGTTTCCCCCGCACTATTCCCCAAGCTGAGGGTCTGGTTGAAATAATGGAAAATATCTCTCATTCCTTAGATGGTGCGATCAGCTTAAAGGCAGATGAAGACGAATTGGTTCAGCGGTTAATCAAACGTGGGCGTGAGTCAAGACGCAGTGATGACACGCCGGATGTGATCCGTCAGCGCCAAAAAGTATACTGGCAACAGACAGCGCCGCTATTGGATTTCTACCGCAGTAAGGACTTGCTGAAAGAAGTGGACGGTATCGGTGAAATTCCTGAAATTACTGACCGTATTTTAGAGGTTTTGAAATAGAATGTTAAAAGTGGGACTCACAGGTGGAATCGGCAGCGGCAAAAGTACAGCCAGCCGGTATTTTGAATCTTTGGGCGCCTACCTCCTGGATGCAGATAAAGAAGCAAAAAATCTAATTACGACAAATGAGACCGTTCAACACGAATTAATTTCTGAATTCGGCACCGATATTATTGACGTGTCCGGCCGGGTAGATAAAAAGAAATTGGCCCGCATTGCCTTCCAGGACGATGACCATCAGCAACGTCTTAATTCTGTAGTCCACCCATATGTGTATGATTTAATTGATAAGGAATTTAACCGCGTACTTAATGAAGGTAAACATGGGATTTTTATCGTAGATGCAGCCCTGATTTACGAATCCGGCTTTGACGCGCATATGGATTATGTGATTGTAGTTACCGCCCAGTTAAAGCACCGCATGGAACGAGCTCTGGGACGTAAAACGCTTTCTCGGGAAGAAATCCTAAAACGTGTTGAATTCCAATGGCCGGAGAAAGAAAAAGTGAATATGGCCGATTTTGTGGTCCATAACGATGGCACCGAGGCCGAATTGCAAAAGAATATCGAATCCCTTATCGAAAAATTGACTTAGTAGGGGCGAGGTATACCTCGCCCCTACACCAATTTTACCTTATACTTCTCCGCATTGCACGCGGTTTATCTAATATTTCCTTTAAAACAATCGCTCGTTTCAAATCATCCATACTCCTAAATAAGGGACTAATAGCACGATTTTTTTCTGGTCCCTTTTTCCAATATTGATATTCTTCATGTATGGGTTTAGGATCAAGATCTGACAAATCCTCAAATACAACATGGTCCTGTTCTTCATGGACGTAATCAGCTTTCGGTTCAACCTCAGGTACTGACTTTTTCTCGACAATATCAAAATCCTCAACCTGTTGGCGGATTTTTACCTTTTGGTCCTCCACCATATTCTTCATATCCCCAAACAGGTCTTGCAGAAATTCAGCTTGAAATGGTTTTGGTTTTTCTTTCGCTGGAGAACCCGATTCTTCTTGATCAAGTTGCTGGCGGGCGGACTGCCGTTGACGTTTTTTCATCAACGCCGACAGCAGGTACAATACCGCTAAAAATATCCAGTAACCAATGCCTTCCATTTAGTTCTACTGATCCAGATCTTTGGTCGGTTCATCACCTGAAATAGATTCCCGCATGTCTGTATCAGCTTGGATATTGCGCATATTTACATAATCAAATACGCCTAATTTTCCTTCGCGAAAAGCCTGGGCCATCGCCAAAGGAACTTCTGCTTCAGAGAACACAACTTTGGCTTGCATTTCTTGGGTGCGCGCTTTCATTTCTTGCTCCTCAGCGACGGCCATGGCGCGGCGAGTTTCTGCCCGGGCCTGGGCCACTCGAAGGTCTGCTTCCGCCTGGTCAGCCTGAAGTTGAGCGCCTACGTTTTTTCCTACATCTAAATCGGCAATATCGATCGAAAGAATTTCATATGCTGTACCGGCATCGAGTCCCTTCGATAACACTGCTTTTGAGATATTATCAGGATTCTCTAAAACATTTGAATAAGATACAGAAGAGCCAATTGCACTCACAATCCCTTCACCAACACGGGCAATAATTGTATCATCCGTTGCGCCACCCACTAATCCCGGAATGTTAGTTCTCACGGTTACGCGTGCTCTGGCTTTCAATTCAATTCCGTCTTTTGCCACAGCGGAGAGAAAGCCCTCCCTGGGAGCATCAATCACTTTGGGGTAAACACTGGTTTCTACCGCTGTTTTTACATCCCGCCCTGCCAAGTCGATGGCCGTTGCTGTTTCAAAAGTCAAAGGAATATTGGCCTTATCAGATGCAATCAGAGCCATGACGACATTTGCTACATTGCCGCCGGCCAAGTAATGGGTTTCCAGCATATCGGTTTTCACACTGATTATCCCGGCTTTGTAGGTATTGATCACACTATCGACAATGAGACGGGGCGCAATTCTTCGTAATCGCATACGGATGAGGTCAATAATCGTAATCTGGCCGAGGCCAAGACTTACGATCCCCTGGACCCATAGGCCGAAGGGTACGAAATAAAATAGAACGAATACAAAAATAATTAATAAGGCTAAGGTCAAAATTCCAACAATATCCATGATTTACTCCTCTGAGTTCAGTTTTCTAACGACCACTCGATTTCCATCAACCGAGAGGATTATTACTTTACAATTTTTTTCAATGAAGTCACCTTCACTCACAACAAAGACACGTCGGCCATCCACAGTTACCCATCCTGAAGGACGTAGGTCTGACTGTGCTTCGCCTTTCATCCCAACTAAACTTTCCCAACCAACGGAAGTGCTGTAACCGGACTCAGCTCCTTCGACACCGGGAGAGGTGAGCTTCTGCCAGAAAGTTGTTTTGGTCATCATTTTAAACAGCAGAACCAATCCAATCAATCCGCCGATGATTCCAATTATTAATCCCCACATAGCCATCGCTTCCAATTCCGGCCCGATTGGTGTATCGGGTAGCAAGAGTTCATATAATCCCCATAAAATCAGTACAATTCCGCCGATACCGGCAATGCCAAATCCGGGAATAACGGCTATTTCTAAAATAAGCAACCCAACACCACCAAGAATGATTAATACGTCTGTCATGGTGGCCAAACGAGCAATAAATGAGGCCCCGAGGGATAAGGCTAAACAGACCAATCCAATGGATCCGGGGATTCCCCATCCTGGGCTCTGTAATTCGAATAAAATACCCAAAAATCCAAAGGTGGTTAGCAGAGATGCCACAACCGGATTGGTTAAAAATCGGACGAAGGCCTCGGACCAATTTTCATTGGTGTTTTTTATCTCAGCATCTTCCAAACCCAATGAGGTGAGAAGTTCCTCAAAAGTCTCTTTTTCTCCATCCGCCATTTTGTATTTTAGGGCTAATTCCGTCGTGAGGGTAATGAGTTTTCCTTCTTTGCGACCTTCCAGGTCATTGACTTCAATTGAATCACCATTAATGACCAGATGGGTAAAAAATAATTCTTCATCAACCATCCCTTTAGCGATATCAGAATTTCGATCCCGGCTTTCAGCGGTAGCGGCCATTTCTTCCCGCATATAACTGATTACTTTTTCGCTCCCTTTTTTCCCCGACATATCCACTGCGGTAGCCGCGCCGATTGTCGCACCGCTGGTCATAAATATTTTTTCGCAGGATAAAGAAATAAGCGCTCCGGCTGATATAGCACGTCGATTAATGAAGGCAATTGTTGGAATCTTGGCGCTTAGGATGGCATCCTTAATTTGTGTTGCTGCATCCAACCGTCCACCAAAGGTATCTATATCAAAAATAATCGCCTCTGCACTATCCGCCTCTGCCATCTCAATACTCCGCTCTATGAACGGTGGAAGACCCAAATCTATTGTATCATGTATCGGTACTTTGTAGACAACCTGGGACTGCACAAATGAAATTATGCAAATAAGTGTGAATATTATACGCTGCTTCATTCCGTTGAGTTTAGGCGTTATCTTCGATAAAAACAATGATGGTAACACGAATTTAAAGTAATTTCCTTAGCTTTGGAATAGGGAGGAAAGAACCATTTATGACCCTCAAAGATAAATTTACCTATAGACTATTACATGTAATTTCTCGGCGTCTCCGTCGATTACCCAATAAAAAACGAGCCCGACTTGCAAATCAATTGGGAGCCTTTGCACTTAACCGCATCCCGGTGCGCAAAGAGCAAGCAGTTCATAATATTAAAAAGGCCTTCCCGGATAAAAGTGATACCTGGATCAATACCGTCTTAAAAGGCACTTATCGTTTAGTCAGCACAAATTTATTAGAATTGCTGGCGCTACCGAAATCATACCAATCCCTCCATTTTCGCATCGAAAACCAACACATCCTCGATGAGGCGGCCCAACAAGGGAAAGGTGTCCTTATCATTTCCGGCCATTTTGGGTTGTGGGAATTACTCGGTTCCTGGCTGGGTGAAAACGGATATCCCATCTGGGCTATCATCCAACGTCAGGGCAACCGTGGAGCGGATCTATTTTTTAGGGAATTGCGCGAAACTTACGGTATGAAACAATTGTATCGTAAATCTTCGATGGATAACATGTATAAAATACTCAAAGAGAATAAAATGCTAATTTTAGTCAGTGATCAGGATGCCAAAAAACGCGGTGTTTTTATCAAATTTTTTGGGCACTCATCCTCTACACCAAAAGGACCGGCAATGTTCCATTTGCGGTCAGGGGCACCCATGGTTTTTTCTGTAGCTCATAAAGAAAAAGACGGAACGGTTGTAATTTCATTCTCTCGTATCGAATTGAATGGCAGCGCCTCCATCGAAACAATCACCCAAACATACACCAATATGCTGGAAGAAAAGGTGCGCGAATATCCGGACCATTATTTCTGGTTTCACCGTAAGTGGAAAACGCAAGCGAAGGCATGAGTCAAAAAACAGTCGATCGTATTGATGCTTCCTCAGAACATGTAATTCAGGCCGCAGGAAATGCCATCCTGTTTGGGGGAATAATTGTTTATCCTACCGATACTCTATATGGATTCGGTGTGGATGCGCGCAATGAATCTGCCATCAAACGGCTGAATAAGATTAAGGGCCGCAAAGCCCCCATGAGCGTAATTGCGCCAAATAGCAACACCGTCTTATCGTGGACAGATATCACCTATGAAGATTGGGAAATGGTAAAACAATTTTTGCGTGGACCTACAACGATCATTTTACCGGTGAAGGAGGGTATTGTACATCCATCTATTATGGGAGAAGACGGCACATTAGGCATTCGGATCCCCGCTCATCCATTTGGACCGAATCTTTGTGAAAAACTTGGTTTCCCAATCACGACAACATCGGTTAACAGGGCCGGAGAAGATCCATTAAACAAGCCCGATGCTATTGTTGCTGAATTCAATGGATCCTTTGATTTATTGATAGATGATGGTCCCCGCCCACAATCCACCGGGTCTACCATTTATAAACTGGAAAAATCAAAGCTGAAAGTCATCCGATCTTGAAACAGTTTCTTTGTATCTTTTTTTTAATATTGATCCCCTCAGCAAAAGATGTCCCTTTCAGGGCTGGTGAATTATTGGAATATTCTGCTGAATTCAATTTGATTCCCGTTGGACAAGCAAAACTTTACGTATCCGGAATCGAAAAAATTAATGGGAATGATGCTTACCATGTTTCTTTTTCGGCAGGAACAAGAGGCCTGGCCAATCAATTGTTTAAAATCCGAGATCAGATTGACATTTGGATTGATACAGAAGAATTATTCACATATAGGTTAAAAAAAAATATCCATGAAGGCCCCTATAAAAAGTCCATTGATATCGTTTTTGATTATGATAAATCCGTGGCCCGAACCGAATCAAATGAAATAAAAATTAATTTTAAAGCCAGAGATCCTTTTTCCATGTTTTATTACCTGCGGACAATTCCGCTCAAGGAAAATGAAGTCATATCCTTTTCATCTTATGAAGGCAAAAAAATTATCAAATATAATTTACAGATGACCGGTAAAGAGATTATCCGCTCGCCTGCGGGGACGTTTGCCTGTAAGGTTGTACGTCCATTTAGAGAAGGGAAAAACCTGTTCAAAAACCAAGGGGATATGCAAATTTGGCTCAGCGATGATGAGAAGCGCCTGCCGGTTAAAATTCAGATTAAAATGAAATTTGGGTCGATGACCCTTCTGTTGAAAAAAGTTAGTTAATATTTATCCGTTGGGATCAGGCCTACCTGACCCCTTCAAAAATCAATTCCCGAACAACCGTCCAACGTCATTTACAATGACGGTAATCATCAGCATTAATAATAAGACCATACCGATCTGTTGAATTACCATGCGCATTTTCATGGAGAGCGGCCGGCGGATTATTCCTTCAATTAGAGTGATAAAAATGTGTCCGCCGTCTAATCCAGGGATTGGCAGCACATTTAAAAATGCCAGGTTACAACTGATCAAAGCCATGAGTGTCAAAAAGGGAACCCAACCTGCTTTTGCTGTTTCACCGGCCAATTGGGCTATCATGATCGGTCCACCAAGCTCTTTAATGGAAGCTTGTCCCGAAGTCAGCATTTTAACAGAAAGAATAATCATCCCAAATCCTCTGGCAGTAGCGACCATTCCCATATTCATACTTTCTGTAAATGTAACAGGCTCATATTTATAATTCGGATAAATCCCGATTACACCAATTGTATCTCCCGTTGTGGGATTAAGCTGAAAGCTGGTCTCCAATGAAATCGAATTTGTTTTTCCATCTCTTGAATAGGTTACATTAATCTGTTGATTTGGTCGTTGATGAATTTCATTAGTAAGGTCACTCCAGGTTGCGATGTTTTTTCCTTCCACGACTTCCATGACATCCCCTGCTTGCAGACCAGAAATTTCAGCGGGCATTCCCGGCAGTAATTCATTGATCACAGGATCTGTAGATATGACAGGTTTTCCATTATGATTGGATAACCCCGTAAACAGGACAAATGCCAAAATCGTATTCATGATCACACCGGCACTCATAAACCAAATTTGCTGCCATTTAGGTTTGCTCATAAGTTCATAGGATTTATGATCAAAAGTCGCGTCCATACTCTCATCAACCACTCCAGCCACCTTCACATACCCACCGAAAGGGATGACGGCGAAACAATATTCAGTCCCGGTGCCTTTCCGTCCGGGACGAGAAATTGAGGTTGTCTTAACTGGTCCCCATTTCAACTTTCCTTCTTCATCTTTTCGATAAAAGAATAAGCGGAATTCCCACCCATCTGGGACCGAAGTGAAGGCCATGAGACGTGGGGGATATCCGATGGCAAAACGCTCAACACGAACGCCGATCGAACGCGCCGCAAGGTAATGACCCAGTTCATGGATGAAAATCAAAACCCCGAGTAAAATGATCGTTGCAAATAAAGTTGTCATATTAATGTTTCATTTCTTCAATTATGCATGAGTGATTGGTGCCTAAATATATTGGCTTTTAAAGGATTTTACAAAATCCGTCGCCCAAATTTCCAAATTCAATAAATCTTCCAGAGTTGGATGCTCAATCCATTCATGGGCTTCACAGGCTTTTTCAATGATTTCATGAATTTCCATGAACCCGATTTCTGCATCTAAAAATCGATAGACCGATTGTTCATTGGCGACATTAAGTGCCGCCGAAGTTGTGCCGCCCTGCCGTAAGGCCTGATAGGCCAGGCTAATACAAGGGAATCGATTTAAGTCCGGAGCTTCAAACGTAAGCGAACCCACCTTTACCAAATCCAAGGCTTCCCACTTGGCTAGTGCATGACGCGGGTAAGTGAGCGCATACTGAATCGGCACTTTCATATCCGGAACGCCCAACTGCGCCTTCACCGATTTATCTTTGAATTCTACCATGGAATGAATGATCGATTGGGGATGGACAACAATATCTATTTTTTCAGCACCCAATCCAAACAGCCAGCGTGTTTCGATCACCTCCAACCCTTTATTCATCATGGTGGCCGAGTCTATGGTAATTTTGCGCCCCATATCCCAGTTTGGATGTTGAAGTGCGTCTGCCGGTGTCACATCATTGAATGTGTTCAAATTTCGGGTACGAAAAGGTCCGCCGCTTCCGGTGAGAATAATCCGTTCAACGTCATCCATTATCTCACCCGCAAGACATTGCCAGATGGCGGAATGTTCACTATCCACCGGAAATACCTGCGCACCTGACTTCAATTTTTCCCGTTCAATGATATCGCCGGCCATCACCAAACTTTCTTTATTGCTGAGAGCCACATCCACACCTGCTTTTACCGCATTCATGGTTGGCTCCATTCCGGAAGATCCGACCAATCCATTTAACATGGTATCCACATCACCCCGGCTGGCCAATTCGAGTAGTCCGTCACGACCTGTCAGAATTGATATTCCTGTTTCTTTTAATTCCGTTTTTACAAAATCGGCCGCTTCAGGATCGATGACAGCAACAGAATCCGGGCGATATTTTTTGGCCTGTTCAACCAGCAGGTTCCCATTTTTACCGGCACTCAAAACAGTAACGCTGAACTCATCGCCTAGATTATCGATCACATTCAACGCATTGACACCAATGGATCCTGTTGAGCCGAGTATGGATATTTTTTTCACGATTAAAATTTGCCTACAATGTTCACCGACACCATGGCATATTCAGAACCTAACCATATTTGCGGAATCACTTCCAAACCTGAAAGGGAGACCGCCGTTCCAAAGTTTATAAAGTTTGTTTGAATTTCTGTTTTTCCCGGATAATCGTTCCCTAAAAAAGAATACTGATTTGCCTTTAAAATGTTCATGCCAAAGCCAAGATGAATCGGAAATTTATTCCAACCAATTTCACGTATGGCGCTTGCCTGAATGGCTGACACTTTTAATTCATCATGTGAATTCAAGCGTCCGGAATCAAAATTTATGACCCATTTCGATGGTTTATCTTCTTTTCCCGGTCTTAAGGATAATCCCCATCCATACATCTGAACGGCACCTTCTTTAGCCGTATAAGCAGCCATTCTTCCTCTCAAGTATAAATTCCAGGATACCTTTACCTTGCCTTGGAGTATGGGGAGCAACCCATTTGAAGAAAACCCCTTTAACATAGATCCACCCAGAGAAATTCGATTTTCGCCTGTTATTTTCAAAGGATAACTGTGTGTGGATGCAAATCCAGCTTTTCGATATAGGGCTGGGGAGTCCTTCGAAAAATCAGATAATTCAGCCAATTTAAAAGTCGTCCATTGGCTTAAAGATATGGATATGAAAAAAATTAAAGATACCGATCGCATGGTCCCAATTCCGGGAAAAGTGGAATTAAATAATACCTCGCTCACTAGACTCAATAAATTGAACAATCGCATTTATTTCATCCGTAGACGGAAATTCAGATTTAATTTTAATTAGAGCATCCTTACGGTTCATTTTTGACACAAAGTAGGTTCGATACGCTTTTTTAATCAGTTTGCGTTTTTCATCTGAAAAACCGCGTCGTTGAAGTCCAATTTTATTAATACCCCCAAAACGCAGCGGTTCACCTCCGACAATAATAAATGGCGGTACATCCTGCACCACACGGTAACCGCCCCCCACAAATGAGTGGGAACCCACTTTTGAAAATTGGTGCACCATCACACCGCCCCCAAGATTTACCCATTCACCCAATTCAACATGCCCTCCTAAGGTAGCGAGATTGGCCATAATCGTATTATGACCAATGATACAATCGTGAGCAATATGAGCACAGGCCATCAATAAAACATTGTTCCCGATTATTGTTTTACCATAAGCGATTGTTCCTCGATTAATAGTCACAGATTCGCGAATGAGAACATTTTCCCCAATTATAGTTTTTGTCTCTTCATCGGCATATTTTAAATCTTGTGGTGCTTCCCCGATGGAGCAATTGTGGTAGATAGTACAATCGGATCCGATGGTTGTCCCTCGACAGATCGTATTGTGATTTCCAATAGATGTCCCCTCACCAACGACAACATTATCCTCGATTACTGAATAGGCACCAACGGATACATTCCGGCCGAGTTCGGCTTTTGGTGAAATGAGTGCTGTCGAATGAATCGCGATGGATTCAGGCTCCTGCCCGGTCCACCACCGTAGCTTTCAATTTGGCTTCCGCCACCAGTTTATCGCCTACATAACCCTTGCCTTCAAGTAAAGCGGTACCAAACCTAAATTTAGCTAATTTCATCTCCAGACGAAGTTGATCACCGGGAATGATGGGATGACGGAATTTTGAGTCAGACAAAGCTGAGAAAAACATATTCTTTTTCATGGGGTCTTCCACACTGTTCAGCACTAAAAATGCCCCTGCTTGTGCCATGGCTTCTAAAACCAAGACGCCCGGCATAACGGGCTGATCCGGAAAATGTCCTTGGAAATAAGGCTCATTTATCGTCACATTTTTATACGCTGTCAAACTTTCACCAGGCGTAATATCAACTATTCGATCGACCAACACAAATGGATAGCGATGGGGCAGCAGATTCAATATTGAATTAATATCAAATACAAAATCGTCTGAAGCACTTTTCTGAAATCGCTGTTTAAAAATTTTCTTTTCGTATACCTTTTTAATTCGCCTGACCAATTCAACATTGGCAGCATGACCGCTTTTTGAAGCAATCACATGTCCCCGTAGAGGCATACCCAAAAGGGCTAAATCGCCAATTAAATCCAGTGCTTTGTGGCGTACCGGTTCATTATCAAAACGCAATTCTTTCCCATTTAAGATACCGTTGGCTCCAAGACTGATTTCTTGCTTAATCCCAAAAAGGCTTCTAAGATTATCTGCTTCGGCTGTATCAATTTCCTTATCAACGATTACGATAGCATTATCCAAGTTTCCACCCTGAATGAGCCCGTTTTCCTTCAATGCTTCAACTTCACTTAAGAAACAGAAAGTCCGCGCTGGGGCGATATCTTTCGCAAAATTTTTCTCTAACTCATCCATGGTCGCGAATTGTGTGCCCAGCGAGCGAAATTTATAATCAATCATGAAAGTGATACGAAACTGGTCAGAAGGCATAATATGAATGTCAACACCTCGTTCCGAATCGGAATATCCAACTGATTCGTCAATATGAAGATAATTTCTGGGGACATCTTGTTTAACAATTCCTGCTTGGATTAATGCTTTGACAAAATCGATTGAACTGCCATCCATCACCGGCGGTTCCTTTTCAGTCAACTCAATGAGAATATTGTCCAAGCCGATTCCAACACAGGCCGCCAAAGCATGTTCGACGGTGTGGATTTTGACGCCGTTCTCTTCAATTGTTGTCCCGCGAGAAATATCAACTACATGGTCAATGTCAGCACGGATTTCAGGAGAACCTTCCACATCCATGCGTTTAAAACGAATACCGAAATTTTCTGGAGCAGGTTTAAAGGTAATCGTCGATTCGACACCGGTATGAAGGCCGACGCCCACACAAGACGCTTCATTTCCGATAGTACGCTGATATTTTATAGGGCTCATTTATCGCGCCACTTCAAATTTTTCTTCTAATTTCTTTAGTCGATTTTTCAACTGTTTAACCTCTACATAAACGGCGTCACGACGGTTTTTTTCTTTTATTTCCCTTGCGGGAGCACCGGAATAAACTTTTCCTCCGGGGAGGTCTTTCATGGCCGCTGTATAACATGCGAGAATCGCACGGTCGCCAATTGTGACATGGTCAATTGCACCGGCCTGACCGCCGAAAATGCAGAATTCTCCAACTTTTGTGCTGCCGGCAATTGTCACATGTGCCGTAAGCAAACAACCATTTCCAATGGAAACGTTATGGGCGATTTGTACACCATTGTCAAATTTGCACATATCACCAATGCTGGTGTCGCCAATTGTCCCTCGGTCGATCGTGCAATTTGCACCAATTTCGACATCATTCCCAATAACAACCTTTCCATTTTGGGGGATCTTAATATGAGTATTTTTTTGACTCACAAATCCATAACCATCCGAACCAAGTACCGCGCCGGAATGAATTAAACACCGATCACCAATGATAGTGCGGTGATATAGATGAACATTGTTTTTGATCACGGAGTCACAGCCAATAAGGGCATCGGCATTAATCACATTGTTGGCGCCGATAACCGTGTTATCACCGATGGTTACGCCATTTTCAACAATGGTGTAGGGTCCGATAGAGACACCAGTGCCTACCACAGCGCCAGCATCAATTATTGCTGTTTTATGAATCCCCTTATTTGAGGGATAATGGGGCGAAAAATAACCCAATACCTTGGCGATGGCCAGTTGTGGATTATCAACAATAATCCCATCCCGGCCAGCCAGTTTTTTTTGATCAGAAGCAATCACCGCCGAAGCATGAGTTGATTCAGCGTATTTGAGATACTTCGGATGAGTCACGAAGGTAATCGTACCGGGCTTTCCATCCTGAACGGTGGAAACACCATTAATTTTTAGTCTGGGATTACCGACAACTGTGCCCTGCACAATGTCGGCCAGTTCTTTTAACGAGGCCAATGACCGAAGTTAATTTTCGTTCGTGGAATCTTTGTCTTCCGAAACGTTGTATTTGCGTAATTCAAACAAAACATCATCGGTCAAATCGTAGGTCGGATTTCCGTATAGCAAGGCCACAGATCCATCAATAATAAAATCGATACTTTTTGCAGCCGCCACTTTGTCCACCGCACGTTTAACTTTTGAAAGAATATCAAATTCTAACTGGGCTTGTCTGCGATATAGTTCGCCTTCGGGGCCAACCATTGTAACCTGAAACTTTTGAATGGTCTGTTCACGCGTAATAATTTCAGCTTCTTTTTCTTTGCGCCAATCAGGGCTACTCATGAGTCGTTGCGTTTCGAAAGCTTGTTTAATGCTGTCGAGTTCAACGATCATTTTGTTATACTGTGCATTTACCTGGCGGTATTCCAACTGAAGCTGAGCTTCCGCATCCTTGAATTCTTCATACTCCGCACGAATTCGGTCTGATTGCACAAATCCAATTTTGTTTTGGGCTGCAATCAATACGGGCAACATCATTGCCACTATACCTACCGTTGTAATTGTCTTTCGAACCACATTTTCCTCCTTGATTTTATTATCATTTTCCAAAGATGATTGTGTATTCCCATCCTCGGCGTTTTCTCTCTCCGGTAATACTGTCAAAACCATATCCCATGTCGAAACCAAGCATTCCAATCATGGGCATAAAGAATCGAATCCCAATACCAGCTGATCGTTTAAGGTCGAGTGGATTCCTTCTTGGGGAGCTCAACGATTGAATAAGTCGATTATCATTCCACACATTACCTGCTTCGGCAAATAACATTCCGTAAACAACCGGATTTTCAGAAAATGGAACTCTGAATTCTGTTGAATATTTTAGCATAGTATTTCCACCGATACTTCTACCCTGTGAGGATATTGGACTGATAGAATTATCCGGATACCCTCTCAACATCGTCCCATAAGGAATACCATTACCACCCATAATAAATCGTTCATAAGGCGGTATGTAAGTGAAGCCGTCCCCACCCACGTTTAACATGCGGATGGTTCCCATTTTTAATGAACTGGTTAGCACAAATTTCCAAAACGTAGGTGTATACCAGTCTAAAGTTAAAACATGTTTGTGGTAATTCTCATCGCCACCTAAAGCTCCCCCGGAAAACGTAGAAACCCATGTTGCATTCGAACCCTGCGTTGGAAATTCAGCCCTATCCCGACTGTCTCGACTGATCGATTGCGTTAAATTAATTCCGGTTGATTTACGGAGGGCACTTCCAAAATACTGACTGAGGACTTTTTCATCACCTGAATATTCAGCTTTCCGAATCGTTAATTCCCAATACGCTCTAAAGTAATCGTCCGGCCATTTAAGACGGCGGCCCCATTGTATCGAGCCCCCTCTGGTGCGTTCATCAAATGGGTAGAAAGCGTATGAATTTCCCTTTCCTCTAAATCGATAAAAAAGTGAAAATCCAATCCGATTGGGCGTGTCTTTGAACATTGGGTCTACGAAGCGCACCTGAAAACTTTCATATTTCCCGGGTTTGCCATAATTGTTATACACCGACACCTGGGTCCCAACGTCAAAACCTAATGAAAGAACCTGCCCTTTTCCCATAAAATTGTTGAATTCGAGGTTACCACCCCCGGTCATGCCATATATGCCTGTAAAACCAATATTTGCACTGGCTTTATCCGAAGATTTTTCTGCCAAACTAATGTCGAGGTCAATTTCATCCTCATCAACGGGAACAACATTCGGATTCAATGACGTTGGATCGAAATAATTTAAAATATGGAGTTTGCGCATGCTGCGCTGCAGCAATGTCCGGCGAAATAAGTCCCCGGGGAAAACATCTAATTCACGGCGAATGACATTCTCACGTGTCTTATCATTTCCGTAAATGTTGATATTGCGGATGTATACCTTATTGTTTTCAGTAATGGAAAAATGGACATCAATAGAATCTTCACTAACAGGGGTGAAAAATGGTTCAATACTGCTATACAGATAGCCGCGATCCATGTACAAGCTTTGTACATTTTGATATAGCGCTTCTTCAAACCCGGATTTGCTGTAGAAATCACCCTCGCCCAGGTTCAGTGTTTTTTCAAGAATATCCGTCTCGTAAAGGGCATTGCCTTCCCATGAGAAATTTCGATATTTATAACGATACCCTTCATCAACATTTATTTGAACGATCAATCCATTTTTCTTTGGTTGATAATATACCGAATCGGATAATATCGTAAAATCACGGTATCCTTCGTCGCGGTAATAAGTGACAAGTGCGTCTAAGTCTTCATCAAATTTTTTCTTATCAAATGCGGAGACCCAAAACTTCCACCATTTTCTGACTTTTGTTTCTTTCAGCTGCCATTTTAATTTGTTCAGGGATAATTTATTGCGGATGGATTGGGGCATTGGAATCCATGTTTTTGAGGCAACCCAACCAAAATTATTGGTATTACCCTTAATTACGATATCCTTTATTTTAACTTTTTTACCTTCTTTTATCGTAAAAATAACATCCTGTTTTCCTTCACCGCCAGTATTCGTCGAAGGTTTCATCTCACCCGTAATCTCTGCCAAGAAGTAACCATCTTCCATGTAGAGATCCTTCATTTTTTTAATCGCCCAAGTGATGAAGTTGGGTTTAATGCGCATCCCGCTCTGGAAGGAAAGCTTGTCCTTAAGTTTACGGTCTTTAATTTTTTTATTGCCATTATAGATAACCCGCCCTAGCACGGGTGATTCTTCAACTTCAATAGTAACGAGAATTCCTTCAGGTGTTTCTCCATCAAAATGAATTTGTATATTGCTGAAAACGCCCAATTCCCATAATCGTTTTACGGCACGACGAAAATCTTCTGTAGATACTTCCTGTCCATCCTTCAATCCTGCTGTATACAACACCATATTTTCACTGGTTTCAATATTCCCTTCGACGCTGACTTCTTTTAGGGTAAAGGAAGGCGGTGCCTGGGCTACGACAAAAGCTGTTAATATAAGGGGGATTAATTTTTTCATGCAGAAATCTGCTCACCCGTTTGACCAAACCGCCGCTGACGATTTTTATAATCCAATATAGAATTCAACAATTCTTTTTCTCTGAAATCCGGCCAATAAATATCGGATAAATAAAATTCAGTGTAGGCCGATTGCCATAATAAAAAATTACTGATACGTCGTTCTCCACCCGTGCGGATCAATAAATCCGGGTCGGGGACATTCGCTGTGTACAATTCGCGTGATATTACTGCTTCTGAAATTTGATCTTGTTTCATTTCACCTGATTGAATTTTATCTGCAATACGACGGACGGCCATTAATAGTTCCTGTCTGCTGCCATAACTCAAAGCCAAAATCAAATTAAGGCCAGAATTGTTCTTGGTCATCTCAATCCCGTCCAGCATTTCTTGGCGTGAACTCATGGGTAAGTCATCTAGCTTTCCAATTGTGGAAAGCCGGACATTATTTTTATGAAGATTCTTAATCTCTTTTTTGATGGTGCCAAAAAGCAATTTCATAATAGCAGAAACTTCTTTTTTGGGGCGCCCCCAATTTTCACTGGAAAAAGTATACAGCGTGAGATAAGATACACCGATTTCACCACATACGCGTACAATTTCTCGAACGGAATTAATACCCTCACCATGCCCCGCGACTCGAGGCAACCTGCGTGACTTGGCCCAGCGGCCATTTCCGTCCATTATTATCGCTATATGCTTTGGTAAGTCCCCGTTCTCGAGGATTTTTTTTCTTAGTGATTTAGACATAATAAGGATTTCACAAATAGTCGTCTGAAAACAGCTGGCGAAGTTACTCTTTCAGACGGGCGCAATCAATAAATAATCAGCATATTTTAATATGTTGGTTCGTACAGTTCTGCGATGTGATGATCGAATGGTTCTAATTTCTTCGGTACAGCCACATTTTTAAACTCAGTTTTACATTTATAACATTCAGCAGAATCTTTAATTCGGCGATACAGCAGGTAATCAACCAAAGAAAGGACAAGTAAACTGATTCCATAAGTCCACGGGACAAGCAAGGCGCCGATTAATATGACGATACATCCAATAGCTTGATTAAAATCTTTTTTCCGATAGAGATGCTTACTGCCGCAGACCGGACATTCAGAAAAATCTAAATTGCTTTTAAATAGATTGGGATTATGACAATCAAGGCAGCGTGACGCTTCTGAAAATGATTGCGCCTTCTTACAGACCTCACAATCCAGCTGGCTCATATCAAAAATCCATATTGGATCAGGTAATATTTGAAAAGTAGATCGCCGAATAAAATGGCCACTACCGATACATATAAAAGTCCTGCAGCACTTTGAGTAGCTTGTAGTTTTAAGGTCCGCCATATAAAAATGTTTAAAACTATTGGCACAAGATTCCCCATAAAAAATGCGACGCCCAAGAGGAAACCTTCAAAATTCGCCATAAAGCCCCACAAGTTATGGGAAATCCCATACGAATCAACAAAAGTATCCGTGGAAAGATAAAACACATCCCAAAATGTGCGGATGAACAATAATACCCACATGACGAGTGTGGCCCTTTTCAATAGCTTTATCGGCAGGGCAATAACATTTAAATACCAATGCCCCAGAATCATCGCAAAGAGTACTGCCGCCGTAATCGACGATCCCAAAAGGGCGACAAACCAAACACCATTAACATAAAGTTCAGGAGCGAGGGTGAAAGCTACCCGGATCATTGTACCGGAACCGAGCACGGCAATGGCTGTAATGACCAAATTGTTAATATGGTCGGAATTCCAATAAAGAGCCGTAATTAGCATGAATGCGCCAAACCAAACCCAGACGTAAAGTTCGGTAATAATATCCGGATTAAGAAAATGAAATGCGAATGCCCCAATTGCACCGACAATGCAACACATACCTAAGTTAAAACGATAAAAACCGCCGTCTATTTTTTTGAGGGGTGTGATCCAAAGGAAGTAGGGATAAACAAAGGCGAATCCTAAAAATAAGAGCGCAATAATTTCTGTGAAATAATTGAACATCAGTTCAGGGCATTTACAACCTTTTCAGCGATGGATTGATATATTTTAGACACATGTGCTTCAGGGTTTTTAGCGGCGATGGGTTCCCCGGCATCGGTGGCTTCCATAATATCCTGAGAAATGGGAATTTCACCTAGCAATGGCACATCCAATCGTTCGCTTTCTGACTGCCCGCCACCACGTTTAAACAGATCAATTCGTATGGCAAATCGGCCTTCAGCGTCTACATCTACATTCTGACCTTCAATTGAAACAGCGCCCCCATTTTCAGCCTGTCCTTCGAGGAAAAGGCCGGACATATTTTCAATGACACCTAAGACAGGCGTATGCACCTTTTTAAACATATCGGCACCTTTACGTACATCGGCTAAAGCAATATCCTGTGGAGTTGTCACTATAATTGCGCCATCAATTTTCAATTTCTGCGTAAGTGTGAGCTGAACATCCCCTGTACCGGGAGGAAGATCTAGAATTAAATAATCCAGTTCACCCCATTCCACATCGCGAAAAAACTGTTCTGTCATTCGTGCCACCAAGGGACCGCGCCAAATCACAGGCGTTTGATTCCCACTAATAAATCCAAAACTCATAATTTTCATCCCCATATGATCTAATGGGACGAGTTTACGATCCTGAGTCATTTGAGGTTGTTCGTTAATTCCCAAAATAATGGGTAATGATGGACCATAAATATCTAAATCCAAAAGGCCAACAGAAAGACCGGCATTCTTCATAGAGACGGCCAAATTTGCCGCAACGGTAGATTTTCCCACGCCACCTTTTCCACTGGCAACAGCAATAATATGTTTTATTCCCTCCAAGGGCGGCGGCGGTTGCTGCGCAGGAGATTGAGGTGCTTGCGCAGGCGGAGAAGTGGGAGCCCCTTCTTTTACCGAAACATTGACATTTTTAAATGTCTTTGTTTTTTCCAGCGTTTGGCTAACATCGTTTATTACCGCCGCTTTTTTCTCTTCATTCTGCGTGGTAATCTTGAGTATGATGCTGACTGTTTCACCGTCAATAGCTACATCATCCACCATTCCGAAAGAAACAATATCACGGCTGAAGCCGGGGTAATTAACCGATTTTAATAATTCGAGTACTTGATTTTTATCCATAGTGTGGTAAAAAAAACGGCTGTTGAAAAAACAACAGCCGTTTTAAGAAAGTTTTATGATTATCTCTTAGCCGGAGTATTCGCGGCCGAAGTAATCGTAGTTGATTTTAATGTATTTATGCCATTCTTCAGGGACTTCACTTTCCTCAAAAATGGCTTCTACGGGACATTCAGGTTCGCATGCACCACAGTCAATACATTCTTCAGGATCAATGTAAAGCAACTTGTCGTCTAAATTGTTTTCATCGTATCCTTTTTCTTCCCATTTATCTTTAGTGGGGTGAATGCAGTCAACCGGGCAAACTTCCACACAAGCCGTATCGCAGGTTCCGACACATGGTTCAGCTATGATGTAGGCCATCGTTTTCTCCTAATAATGTTTTTAAAACGCTCATTATAAATTAAACTACTTTTGCAATTGGCAAAAAGGCTTTTGGTGATAAAAAATAAATTCATTTAACTTCCACAATCATAATTGAACCAGTTATCATGGCAATCAACAAATCTTACGATCATTACAAAACAGTTCCTGACCCGGCGGACAAGGTTAATTTCAAGAAAAAGAAACCAAAACTGATGGCCGTAGTCGATGAAGACAATTGCACCGGATGCCAAGTTTGTGTGCCTTTTTGTCCCGTGGATTGCATCGAACCCGTTCCTACCGAAAAATACGGGATCCCGATTCCACCGGTTCAAGTTCGTCATGATGAATGCATAGGATGTCAGATTTGCGCAAAGGTGTGTACAAAACTCACTTGGGATGCAATTCGAATGATTAAAACTGAAGAATTTGAAGAAATCTACACCGTGACAGTCTCCGGCTAATTTGCCGTCACCAACCAAGCATGCCACCCTGGTTATCGATCAGGGGACCTCATCCACAAAAGTTTTTTTATTTAATTCATCAAATCATGTCATCTTTAGCGTTCGGGATAAACACGCATTAAATCATCCTAAGCCAGGTTATGCAGAAGCAGATGCGCTGGCTATTGTCCTTGCCTGTAAAAAGCTCGTCCAAGAGGCAGTCTATTTCGCTAGGGATAAAGACATCCATATTTCTGCGGCTGGGATCGCCCTCCAAAGATCCACATTTTTATTTTGGGATCGAAAAACTTTAAATCCACTTACGCCCACACTAAGTTGGCAGGATGGCCGTGCTTCCGATATTGTAAAACATTCAAGAGAACATTCAGAGACAATCTTTAAAATAACCGGCGCTCCCCTTAATGCCCATTTTGGCGGTCCAAAATTTGCCCATCTTGTTAACCAGTCAAATTCTCTTAAGAAAAAAGTTGACGAAGGTTCGGCGATATTTGGCACAATCAGCGCCTTTCTTACGCAGCATTTGACAGGCAACTGTTACATTGATGAGTCAATTGCTTCCCGGTTCATTATGATGAATTTGGACAATTGCCGTTGGGATAGAAAATTATTGGATTTATTCGACACCCCCATTGATTGCCTTCCACAACTGGTGCCATCCATACACAATTTTGGCTCTATAAATATTGATGACCAACGTATTCCACTGCGTGTGGTAATTGGTGACCAGCAAGCGGCATTGATTGGGCAGGGCGGTTTTGCACCGGGGTCTGTTGCGATGAATTTTGGCACTTCAGGGTCCGTGCAAATCAATGCAGGACAGAATACAGCCCACGTTGATGGCCTCATCAGCAGTGTCCTGTACTCTGATAAAAAAGAGAGACATTATTTACTTGAAGGGACGATCAATGCCTGTAATTCCCTTTTTTACGGGCTGGAAGAAGAATTGGGTATTTCACATAAAGATATGCAGTGGCAACGTCGGTGTGAAGAAACGCAAACGAAGGGTGTTTTCGTCCCTTCTGCCTCCGGGATAGCGGCACCTTATTGGGTTGATCATATTAGGACAGTTTCTGACGGATATGGAAATAATCTTCCCGACGAAATTGTGCGGGCAGGGATGGAATCAATTGGTTTCCTGGTGAATGATATTTGGGACTTGGCAAAAACACATTTACGCGTATTGCCTCAACAAGTTATGGCCAGTGGCGGAGGAGGGAGACCACCGCTGCTACAATTCATTTCTGATTTAACAGGCTTGACCGTGACCCACAGTATCATGAAGGATCGTACAGCGCTTGGCGTACATGCATTATTAATCAAATCCCAAATTGGATCCTGGCCTGCTATTAAAATTGAAACAGATGGTGGCCATATAACCGGAATGGACTCAAAAACGAAAAATGAAAAGATCGAGCGGTGGAAATCAGCTCTGATCCGGGCAGGGGTTATTTAGAATTATTCTTTAAAAAGAGAATCGGTTAATAGTGTTTCAGCAATATACTGCTGAATTTGTTTCTCGATAATCTCCCCCATAATGATTCCAACTTTATTCGTGTTCCCATTTTCAATTATAATATGAAAGGGCGTTCCCCAACCGCGCCCATCTCCCAAGGCTTTTCTGAATTGATAAAATTGTGTATTACTTCTTTTTTCTTCATTCTTTTCATCCAATTCACCAAAGACCATCGGCATTTCCAGCTCGTGTTTATTGACGAATGACAGGGCGTTTTCCTGCGATGAATAATCCATAATTAAAACCATATTCAATCCAAATGAATTATAGTCGGAAAACAACTTTTTGATTTGGGTCGCTTCATACTGACAGTTTGAACACCATTCAGCAAAAAATGAAAGAATGAGTACCTTGGAATTCTTAGAATATGTATTTACTAAATCAATTTCTTTACCGGTTAAATCCCGGCCTTTGAGGTTTGGAAGACTTACTATTGGCTTTCCACCAACCCGGACTGACCCTAAAGCCACCCATTGAAAAGGGGCATATTCGTGTGGTTTTTGTTCATTTGTCATAGATTGCATCCCTAAGATAATACTGTTGTTTTAATTGTATCCTACAATCATAATAACAATTAATAGTGCAGATAAACCCAAATTCCGAAAAAGACTAAACTTTTGGCGGATATACTCATCGTTCATATCACCGTGAATCAGTTTTGCTCGGGACATATGGCTAAATACAACCGCTGAAAGGCCCACTAAAATTTTCAGCTGAAGCCAGCCTACCTGGAGCCAGTGGGTTTGGTCAATCATCATAAGTACGCCCGTGAGGGGGATAAAAAATGATGCGGGCATTTCAACTTTAGTGATTAAATCCAAGATTAGGTCTTTTTCTTTGATTTGATTTTTAGACCAAATAATTGAAACTGTTAGTGCCGTACCAAACCATGCAGCCATTCCAATTAAATGCAAGAGTCTCAACGTTGTATAATATGTAACCATTTCCATCCCAAAAATTAACTATTCAAAAGGTCTTTGTTAAACGAATGAATTCAAGTCAAATTGATCCAAATTATCGACTACCACCGTCGCTCCCATTTGGATAATCTTATTTTTATACGCAGCATTCCGACAAACAATCACACTTTTTGCGCCATTCATAGTGGCTGCTTTTGCATCATTTTCTGTATCACCAATGAGAACAATATCCTCAAGCCTAAATGACTCCTCCAACACATCCCAGGCTCGCTCCCGGGCAATCCATGGTAAGTCAGAACGTAATTCTGCATCATCTCCGAAAACACCAAAAGGGAAAAGGTCCCACAGGTGAAATTTGTTCAATTTAATTTTGGCTGTTTCCTTGAGGTTTCCGGTCAACAAACCCAATGAATGGGAGGAGTCCAATACATCATTTAATAATTTTAGGCAATCTTGATAAATAAACGGCGCATCAGATTCATTAAAGGACTTTTCCAAGGCATGAATATATTGGCTGACTACTTCTTCCATCGCGTCACTGATTTTACCATTTTTAAGCCCAATTTTTTTTAAAGCTAATCTAATAATTAACGGATCAGTAGACCCGGCCACATCATCATAAGTTAATTCCGGTGAAGCATTATAATGGTCTACAATAACTTGATTGAGGGTAAGACGGGACACACTTCCGGGAGAGATCAAGGTGCCATCAATATCAAAAAGGAAAAGTTTTTTTCTCACTACCTGTGTTTTAATTAGATATTTGGAATTTCATGTATTCCTAAAAAAATAAGACGGCCCCATTCAATTCCTTCATTTTTCTGGACTGACACAGGATAGTTGCAATAGTAACTGCTTCAATTTCATCAATCACATTTGCCAGAGAAAGCGGCACTTTTCTATCAAACATAAATTAATTCTCCGTTTTGATCGCTATCCACCACTGCTAAGATAGTCTTGGCGATGGAAAGGGGCGACGTCCAGGTTGAGAAATCTGCATCCGGCATTGCGCTGCGGTTTTGGGGCGTATCAATAGTTGAAGGTGCAATTGCATTGCATGTGACTCCGCTTTCTATTATTTCCTGGGATATGGTTTTGGTCAAAGATAGTACAGCTGCCTTACTCACAGCATAAGGGCCCGCCGAGGCCAAGCCATCTACACCCGCCATTGATCCAAAATTGATAATGCGCCCAAACCGACGATGTTTCATATGGGGTAAAACAGTCCGACAGCAATTCAGGGTCGTTTGGAAATTCAAATTAAACATGTGCTGCCAATCCCGATCAGGCGTATCCTCTACTTTTGATCCCATGGCAAAACCACCTACGATATTGATCCAAACATCAATTTTACCCGCTTGATCCAAGATAACTTTAACAACCCGATTCACGTCATTCGGATCGACAAGATCAGCTTCCAAGAAAAGATATTTTGGGTGGATTTTTTTTATATAGCCCTCACGGCCATAATCAATCCCGTACACCATTACATCCGGTATCTCCAACGCATCGATCAGGGCCATTCCCATATTTCCCTTTGAACCGGTGATGACCCAATTTATATCTCGCATTGATTCACTCTGTTGGGATGGTTTCTTCATGTATCAGAGCCTCAATTCGTCGCCTTACCAGATCCCGTAATTCATCCACCGACAAGGAGTCATAATCATTTTTAAGTATCGCTTCACCGAAAACAGTTGTCAAAACACCGGGCCTGATTCGCCAGTCATTTTTATTCTTGGCCCGGTAAGCACCCAGTAAACCAACCGGTATAATAGTAACACCCGTATTTTTGGCAACATGGAAAGGGCCTTTTTTAAAAGGACTCATTTGGCCTGTCAGTGTGCGTGTGCCTTCCGGAGCAATCATCATGGAAACACCTTCATTAATTGCTTCCTCTGCTTTTTCAAGACTGGTGATGGCAGTATTCAATTCTTGCCTTATGATGGGAATAATACCATATTTTTTAACCAAATACCCCCAGACGGGATAGGAAAATTGTTCCACAGCACCTACACCTGTAAAATAATGTCGAATACCTGCGAGCATCATAAAACCGTCAAATAAAGATTCGTGGTTCATCATGTATAGATATGGACCGTTTTGTGGATCGGGAGCTGTGCCTTTTACATGAAACCACTGTCCACCAAAAAGCATAAACAATCTACCGAGCACCCGGGCTAAAGGATGGAGCCTGTGAGAGGGTAAAAAGACTATCGAAACAGAATATATAAGCGCACCGAATAAAAACATGATCGCCCACACGGTCCAGAGAATGACGGATATAAGGGCGCTAAACATTTTCTTTTTCAACTAATTGGAAAAGTTTATGGTTGGCCTTTGAAAATGCATATTGATTCAAATCTGAGAAGTGTACCCACTTTATCCCGGGTTCTGAAACCGTAGGGTTTGTTACCTTACACTGATACAGGGTAACATTCATTTTAAAATGGGTAAAGGCATGGTCAATTACACCCAGTTTTTCACCGATTTTTATGTCATAGTCGAAGTCATCTTCCAATTTACGTTTTAGGATATCCACCGGAATGTCGCCGTTATTTAATTCATAATTTGGCAATTCCCATAATCCACCTAGTAACCCATTCTCAGGGCGTTTTGAAATAAGAAGGCTATCTTCATGCTCAATCAAAACTGCAGCTACCTTTTTCGTCGGTATTTTCTTTTTTAAAACCTTATCAGGATATGATAGTGGTTGGCCTAAAAGAAAGGCTTTACATGAATTTTGGAATGGACAGTCTACGCAAAACACTTCTCTTGGTTTGCAAATTGAACTGCCGATATCCATTAAAGCCTGATTTACATCTCCGGGTCGATCTATGGCTATCAACTTTCTCAAAGAGGTTTTTATTCTATTTTGATTGTGGCGCGATATTTTTTTTATCCCTAATACCCTGGATATTACACGTCGATGATTTCCGTCCATAGCAATGTGGGATTGATTAAAGGCGATTGACATCACAGCACCTGCGATATAATCCCCCACACCTGGAAGCAATCTAAATTCTTCGATTCGGTTCGGTATAATTCCAGCATAATTTGAAGCGACTTCTTTTGCAGCATGGAAAAAATTTCGACAGCGAGAATAATACCCCAACCCTTCCCATATTTTTAACAAATCATCCAAATTTGCGTTCGCCACCGATTGGATTGTGGGATAATTCTTCAACCAATTCTTATAATAGGGAATGACCGTCTCGACCTGTGTTTGTTGAAGCATAACTTCAGACAACCAAATTTTATAGGGGTCTTGTGATTTCCTCCAGGGTAAATCACGTTTATTCTGATCATACCAACCGAGAATATTATTTGTGTTATACAATTTTATTGATTTAACCTGTATTTTGACACAACCCAATGGAATGATGATAATATTTCTTTCATTTCTTCTTGATCCTCCGCAGGAACCTGGCGATATAACTCAGAGCCAAAGCGGTCAATCTCGGATTCAATAGACAACTGAACCGTTTCACCAGATTCGGTTAAAGAGACCAATATCGACCGGCCATCAGAAGGGTTTTTGTTTTTTTGAACAAGTCGATTTTTAACCAGCACGCCGATAAGACGTGTGAGGGTGCTATTATCCACACCGATTCGTTGAGAAAGAGAAGTCATGTCAATTCCATCTGTCGGTATTGAGGAAATCAACATGATTTGGGGCAGTGTAAGGTTTAAGTTTTTCGTGTGGGCGCGGAACAGCGACTGGAGGTCAATCAAAAATTGTTTAAGTAATTCTCCAAATTCCATACTTGTATATTACAAATATATATATCTATGAACAAGCATCCTTAACCGACCTTGGCACCGTTTTGTACATCATTATCCGGTTCTAACAACACAATATTACCTTTTTGATCTTCAGCCCCCACCACCAACACCTCTGAAGTGAATGGCCCAATTTTTTTATCCCCTAGATTCATGGCTGCGAGAATACGCTGCCCGATCAATTCCTCTAAAGTATAATTTTCGGTAATTTGTGCGCTGGACCACTTTTTACCATGTGGGCCAAAATCAATTCTTAATTTATAGGCCGCTTTCTCAGCTTCAGGAAAATCTTCTGCTTTTTCAATAGTGCCAATTCTTAATTCAAGCTTTTCAAAATTTTTAATGTCAATCATGTACAAATCACACCTTTATTCCGGCAATGTCCAGAGTAATGCCATATGGTTAGAGTATACTATTTTTAACGAATCCAATTCACTCTGCTTTAGGCTATGTCCCACAAACTTTCGGTGATCAGATTGATATTCTCCCATTACATACCACTGGCCTGGGATGAGCATTTCATCTGCCCGGTATATGGCGATAGGGTCCGGCCCATTGGCGCCGCTCGTGGGTCCGTACATCGATATTTTATTCACGATACCATCATTCTCAAACCAAGTTGAATCCGTAGCGGAACCATCGGCGTAAAACGCTTTTTTCATTCCCATCAATCGGGCATTGGCCCTGATGATAAAGGACATACTTTTATCCGGCACATGGCGATTGGAACTGGAATCCAATATGGTATTGGTCGTTACAAATGAGAAATAAAATATGTCGGGATTCGCGGTACATAAAGTATTCATTTGGCGTGCGCCTTCCACACTTACATCCCATGCGACCATATTTTTCGTCCCCCATGCAGGATGATTCCTCATGCGCCTGAAATAATTCCCCCAGGATTCATTCTCGGATCTTTCAAAACCCCATTGTTCGAGGTCAAAATTGTAAAATGAATTACCCACAACCGCTCCCACGGCAATAAAATCCTGCAAAAATGGAATACCGGTCGTGACGATATCTGCCAAGGTGGTTCCATTATGAGGTGCAGAAATTGATGTAATGGATTTGATCCAGCCCGAATTTAGGCCGCCGAGCAATTCACTATCCTCAAGAACTCCCGAAGAATCAACGATTGATGTTTTCAGCAGATAGTCCAACATTCGAATAGTTTGGCCTCCCATGCTGTGGCCGACAAGATGAACCGGATGTGCCCCATCCCATTCCGGATAAAGCCCGTTGTATAATTTTTTTTCCGGTTTCCGAATAAGGTCAAAGAATTCAGAATGTTCTTTTCCGTAATCAACCTGACCGCCTTTAATTTGATAATACAACTCAACAGCACGGTCCCAATTCGAAGATACGGGCCCAACGTTGGCCGTAAAAACAGTGTATCCTTCATTCCTTAAATATTGTTCAAAATCTTCCTTGCCGCCCCAGTACCGATAGGAGCCCATTTCTTCTCGACCCCAACCCATAAATCCCGAAACCAAAATAATCGGATGCTTGTTCTGTGCCAGGATTATTTCTATTGATAGAATAGAAATTAGAATCCATATGTTTATAATTTTATTTAACACGTATGGTAGATCATTATCTAATCAAATAATATAAAATCGATCCCTTATTCATAAAACCAACCAAATAGGATCATCATTTCATCGGTAGATAAGAAACCAAATCGTACTGTTTGATCGGTTGGATTATCATAGGTAGCAATTAGTTTAAATCCTTCTCCCGCATTCAGTTTTATGGGAGGATCAAAATAAAGAATGGGCGGATGAGACCAGTCATTCGTCCAATAAACTACTTCGCCATCTCGAGAGCCGCCCGACATTTTCACCACAAATTCGGTCATTTTTTCATGGGCATGAGAGAATAACTGCCCAACATAAATTTGTTTCGATGCATTGAAAGTTCGTTCGAGCGTTGTGACTTTTTTCGGCGGCAGGTTGAAACTCATATGGGACATGGTAAACAGTTCAGCGACATGCAGAATTTCTGATTTTTCAATTGTATGAATATTGCTAAATACTTCACCGACCATTATGGAATCCGTTCTATTCACATAATGAGTGTTCTGATCCAACCCAAACTTTGATGGCAAACGCAAACCTATCCCCGGAGGCATTTTATAATCCAATCTCGGCCATTGGGTTCCTGCAAAAAATTGATGTTTAGCCATGGTGAAAAGGGTTGGAGTATGGATCGCACCGTCAGGGTCCCGAAGCTCACGATCAACACCAAATGCCGGCAATTCACTTTGTTTTGTATCATCATCAAAAGAATGAAGGATAAAATGATGGCTGCCTGGACGCATTTCAATCTGAATGCGTTTTACATACACATCCCCTGTCAATTTGGTGTCTGTATAATTGAAAAATTCCCGTTCAAAATTGGGTTGAACATTAAAGGGGCCCAAGTGAAGTTGAAATCCAATATCCGGTGGTTCTAACGGTTGAAACGCACGCGGCTTATAGCGGGTCGAATCTTCCAAAAGTTTTTTTTCGGCCACAATAGCATCTTCCGGGGCACCTGCTTCAATCCATGCCCGCACAAACTGCAATTGACCGTTGGTTAGGAAGTTTTCTCCGGGGGGCATCATTTGCCCGTATTTCGTATGATCGCTTAGAAAATGATCACGATTATGGGTATTGATTTTTTCCCACAAAAAACTGTTACCCAAACCTTTAAGTCCCCCTTCATTGCTCACAAGGACTAACCCATTATTTTTAGCAGCAATATTTTTTGGCGCCACACCCACTAGAGCAGCATAAGCTTTTCCCGCACTCAAATCCAAACCGGATTGTCTTGTAATTGCAGTGCCTTCAATATGACAATTCGCACATTGAGGCGTCAGAATTTTATTCTGAACCACATGCCAGGTTGTACTGTCAATACGTTCCTTTTCTGCACAAGAAACCAAGAGGAAGAAGAGGGGCATTAATTTTGTAAGTGAGTTCATATTTTAACGGATACTTATCCGACGGGAGTTTACGGAATTACCAAAATAAAAGAAGGCCCCAATTCGGGGCCTTCTCACATACTCATTTATAGGTCAGTTTGTTTATGAACAGCAGGTTTCGATCAGGATGCCGCAAACCAAATAGGGATCCATATTAGCTGAAGGACGGCGATCTTCCAAATAACCATAACCATCCTTAGCCGTTGCCATGGGGATCCGTACGGAAGCGCCACGATCACTCACGCCATAGCGAAACTCATGAATGGTGCAGGTTTCATGAAGGCCGGTTAAGCGTTCTTCATTGTGCGCGCCATAAACAACAATATGATCTTCATGGTTTTTGCCTAGATTTTCGCAAGCTGATTCAATCACCTTTAGTCCGCCATTTTCACGCATTGATTTTGTGCTGAAGTTTGTGTGTGCCCCGGCACCATTCCAATCACCAGCAACCGGTTTTGGATGGAGGGTTGCTCTAACACCATAATCTTCTGCAATTCTGTAGAGAATCCAACGGGCCAGCCAAAGCTGATCAGCCACATCCAAGGGCCCCAGGGGACCGACTTGGAATTCCCACTGTCCCGGCATCACTTCGGCATTTATACCAGAGAGACCAATCCCGGCCTTCATACAGGCTTCCATGTGCTCTTCAACTATATCCCGACCAAATACTTCATCAGCACCGACGCCACAATAAAAAGGTCCCTGGGGCGCCGGATATCCTCCGTCTGGCCAACCTAAGGGCGAGCGCCCTTGGAAAAACGTATACTCTTGTTCAATGCCGAACCAGGCTTCTTCATCTTTATATTTTTCTGCAATTTCCGCCAATTCTGCACGCGTGTTGGATTCATGAACAGATCCGTCAGCATTTCGAACTTCATTCATGACCAAAATATTATCCCCCCCGCGAATCGGATCAGGAACAAAACAAACTGGTTGCAACATGCAATCACTATCGCTGCCTTCTGCCTGCATGGTGCTTGAACCATCAAATCCCCACATGGGAATATCATCGATACTGCTAACCGGTCCTTCAGATATTTTTGTTTTTGAACGTAGTTTTGCCGTTGGTTTGTGTCCATCAATCCAGATGTATTCAGCTTTAATTAATCCCATTTTTCCCTCTAGTTGTTTATTAATATTTAATGCTTTTGGCCTATATTTCCTATTTTTTTTAAGCAAATTAATGTTTACGCAAGGAAATACAAGGCGGAATATACAAGATTACCCGCTTGCTGCAGAACGTTTTTTACACGTTCTTATCCGAATTCATTCATCTATGGGTATGATGAAGATATTCCCGCAGCCTTTAGGAAAATAAAAATCCTGCCGAATGGGGGCCACCAGTTATAGAAAATTTATTGAGTCGTTTACCAACCTTTAATTCAAATTGATTGATTATGTATTGATCTTCGGGGCTTCTTATGAATAATATGTGATTCTCACCCCTATCAGATATAATAACGCTTATAAGTAATTACCTGGGACTCGTTATGTATCAAGAAATATTATGCGTTTCCTTTAACGTGTTTAAGTCAATATCTGTAGATTCTTTATAAGAAGAAAGCACAACATTTGATTGGGTTCTAGAGACGCCGGGCCAATTTTGAATTTCATATAAAAAGTTTTCCAGGGATTGTGAGTTTTTTACACGAATTTTTAATATATGAGATCCGCTCCCGGTTATCGAATGGCATTCCATAACGGCTTTGCAGGCGTTCGCTTTCTTTACAAATTCAGCATAATGGTCTGAATGCTCACTCACGATGAAAACATAGGCTGTTAAATCCAGCCCCGCTTTTTTATGGTTTAATATGGCTACGAATCGTTCAATCAACCCTTTTTCAGTCAGTTTTTTAATCCGCTCTCCAACGGCGGGGATTGATAATTCAACTTCTTTTGCAATGTCACTTGCGGTAGAACGTCCATTATTTTGAAGAATTTCGAGAATCTGTATATCTCGATTGTCAAACATAAGTGCTCTCCTATTTTTTAACTAATATTAAAGTTATGACAAAAATATTTTTCTTAAAAGGACAGATTAGCTTATAATTTTTTGATTTTATAAAAATTACAGAACTATTAGTTTAACATTTTAATAACGGATCGATAGGCCAATTGCAAAAACGAAACCGCCGGGGCCGTAGGTGTAGGTATTCAAATCAAATAATATATCTTCAAATTCATAGGACAGGCCCAAGCCCACATCAGCGAATAAATTCTTCACAAAGGAAACATCAGTTACTTGGCTTTCTCTTTTTGTTGAAGTACCTGTTTTAATCATTAATCCATTTTTCAAATATAATATCCCTGAAAAAGTGACAGCAGGATTTTGAGCATCCATAAAATATGCGTAATCAACTTCCAACATCAATGGAAGTTTTGGAACCCCTCGCGCAAAAGATGCAACAATGGATGTGAGTAATTTATCCGCCGTGTCTGTATAAGAATTGATGACATATCCATAATTTTGCAGGCTGAATCCCAGGTCTCCCAAGCGGGAATAAAAGACTACTCCCGGAGAAATAGTCAATGCACTGGCTTTTACGTTCTCGACACTGCTGAAAAATAGACCACCGTTTATTCCTATTACGACCCGGCCGGAAATTGACGGTTTAGCATAGGCTATTTGCAAGTGGATGTCTCCGGCAGAATAATCTCCTGTGATCTGATTGTTTATATCCCGCCCTTCAAACAATCCAAAATTGAGTCGATTTATTTTTAACCCAAACCTGTGCCCTTTTATTTTACCGTTAGTTATAATCGACTGACCGTTTATACCGGCAGGATATCTGACCAAATTAATTTTAAAATTGCGGCCGGAGTCTGGCAGCATGGCTGCATTACGAAATTCATTATTTATAGAAAACAAATATCCGCCACCGGCCAGCCCGACGGTTTGTCCGTGGGTCCATGCCTCCAATCCCGGAAAAGAGACTTGAGAAAACCCCAATCCCACCAGCGAAAAAAACATAAGCGCGGATCGGATCATAGGAGCGACACCGGATTTACATCAACAATCAGGCGGACAGTTCCCGGCAACTTATGTGCCTCTTTATCGCGAATAATGGATTTGAAATAGTGATGAAGCTTCTTTCCATTGGAATCCATATCTTTTCGGGATTTCAAAACAATTTGCATCCGGTATTGATTCCGCAATCTTTCCCGATAACAAAATGCGGGGCCCAACAGTGCCATTCCCTTAGGTAAACGTCTAAACTTATTACCTAATATTTTTGATGCTTTTTCAACTGTATTCCTGTTTTTACCCGATAGTTCTAAACGAACCATCCAGCTAAAGGGAGGATAGTCTAGCGCTTGCCGTTCATCCAGACAGATATTATAATACTTTTTCAAATCCAGTTGTGTGGCGCATTTAATGACAGGATTTTCCGGATTATATGTTTGCACCACAACTTCTCCCGGAATTCGCCCACGCCCGGACCTCCCGGCAGCCTGGTAAATAAGTTGAAATACGCGCTCGCCGGCCCTGAAATCAGGAAGATACAATCCTGTGTCGCCATTAATGATCCCCACCAAAGTAGCATTGGCAAAATCCAAGCCTTTGGCAATCATCTGGGTGCCCAATAATATATCAATTTTCCCATCTGAAAATTGCTGGAGGATATCTGTAATATTAACGCCTGATCTAGCTGTATCAACATCGAGCCGTTCAATTTTTGCATCCGGGAATTTCTGGTTTAATCTATCTTCGACTTTTTGTGTTCCCGTTCCCGCCAACTGGATATTGAAACTATGGCATTCTTTACAGGTTGAGGGCAACGTTTTTTCAATATGATTGCAAAAATGACATTGCAAAAAGTTTCCTGTTCGATGAAAGGTTAATGCCACTTGACAATGGGGGCACATTTCAACTTCACCGCAGTCGGCACACCGCAAAACAGGTGCAAACCCGCGACGATTGTGAAGCAAAATTGTTTGTTCTTTCTTTTCTAATCTGTCGGCAATTTTTTCTAAAAGAATCCTCGAAAATATTCCGCCATAAACTTCCGTCTCTTGAGATTCTTTAATCATGTCAACAAGATGAACTTGGGGGTATTTTGCGCCGCCATACCGCTCAGGAAGGGGGATATGGTCAAATTTTCCCTGGACTCGATTATAATATGATTCAAGACTGGGTGTTGCACTGGCCAACACGACAGCGGCATCATGAATTTTCCCCCGCATCAGGGAAACATCCCGGGCATGATACCGTGGATCCGGAGATTCCTGCTTGTAAGAACTTTCCTGCTCTTCATCCACTACGATTAGACCCAAATTTTTAAGGGGTGCAAAAATGGCTGAGCGAGCACCAACGACAACTTTATAATCCCCGGCACAAATTCGTTTCCACGTCCAAGCTCTTGCGGATTGGCTTAATTTTGAATGCCACAGTGCTACTGCTTCTCCAAAGGCGGCGCGAAACCGCCCGGCAATTTGCGGTGTTAAGGATATTTCAGGAAGCAGCATAATTACCGTTTTATCTTGATTTAGGGCGTGGCGCGCAGCTTCAATGTATATTTCTGTTTTCCCGCTTCCGGTGACACCGTGAAGTAAAAATGGGTTAAACTCGTTTTTGTCCAAGGATCCACAAATTTTCTCCACGGCTTTTTTCTGATAATCCGTAAAGCGAATTTTCTTATGGATCGGTTTGAAAGAAAATCTGCTCAAGTCCGGTAAAATATCTTCTACCTTGATTTCTACCAAATCTTTTTTGGCTAATTTCCGGCATACATCCGCCGGGTTAGCGGCCAACACCTTTAATGACTGCACCGGCACAAAATCATTTAGATCCAGGAGGTGATTTAAAACAATCGTTTGGGCCTTTGCTCGCTTTGGCAACTCAAATACTTTCTTCGATGTCTTAACCATCATCTGTGATTGCGGTTTATATCGGGTCGATAAATTTGTTGGTAGGGCTGCCTTCGCCGCTATCCCTAGTGGTGTATGATAATATTCTGCGAGCCAATTAATCAGCTTCCACAAATGACTATCCAGAACTGGCTGATCATCCACCAGTGATTCAATCGGGCGAATGCGCCCTTTGAACTCAGAGGTCTCTTTGATATCAACCACAATTCCCTGGACTTTTCTGCGCCCAAACATGGCGTTCACCCGCACGCCAACAGAAACTTTTTCTAATAAAGGTTCGGGGATTTCATAAGAAAAAGTCTGATAACTTGAGATCGGAAATGAAACGTCAGCAAACATGGCTAGTGAAAATACCGGGGGGTTGATTCACTCGGCAACCGATTGTTTTATTTTCGGTCAATAAAATCCTGGCGTGTTTTTTGGAGGTAGGCTCGGCCTTTATCAAACAACTTCTGATTTAATAAATCCGGTTGTCCTTCAATTAAGTAAATGAGCGATTTTGAATCATGATCATAAATGAGAGATTGTTGTGCTTCAATTAAACCAAATCCATGATTAAAGGTATAGAAGGCATTGCCGGATGAACCGGTGAGTAAATTTCGTGAATAATCAAACCCGTCAGAATCTAAATTAAATTGATCCAATATTGTTTTGGCCAAATCGGTCTGGCTGCCAATCCCAGAAACAGTTTTTCCACGCCACACATCTTTCAAAGGATTGCCATAAATAAATAACGGAATGTGATATCTCCTTGGATGGCGGTTGATCGCATCGTCTACGCGGAATCCATGATCAGAAATAAAAATAAAAACGGTATTATCATAAAAAGCTTCTTTTTCAATGGTTGATATAAAATGTCCCACAGATTGATCGGTATAGAAAATTGAATTTTTATATAAAGTCTGTCGGTCATTTCCATCTAAAATAGGTTCCATTGGCACTTCAAAAGGTTCATGGCTTGAGAGCGTGAGGATCGTTGTAAAAAAGGGTTCCGTTAATTTTATTAATTCATTTGATGCCCGCTCTAATACCACATGATCATGAGCGCCCCATTTTGAATTCATATCCTTTTTATCAAAATCATTTTTGTCAATAATTTGGTTAAAACCGGCATTTAATAGATAGGATTTAATGTTTGCGAACTCCGACTCGCCCCCGTAAAAAAAAGCCGTTTCGTAACCATTATTCAAAAACCGTTTTGGCAAAAATGAAAGTGTTGCCGCTTTGTCCGGCTGTTTCACAACCGATATCAACGGGAGCGATGGATAGCCACTCAAAATGGATACGATCCCTCTATCGGTTCGTGTCTCGGTGGCATATATTCGATCAAATAATAACCCATTTGATATCAGACGATCCATATGGGTAGTATATTTATTTTGACCACCCATTTTTGCAAATAACTCTGCTGCAAACCCTTCCAGAACAACCATGACGATATTAGGGTTATCTAAGGAGAATAACCTTGGCGCAGGTTTGAGCTTTCCGCTGGGTTCTTTTAACTTGTCTTCAATTTCACCTGCTGAAAAAAACTGGTATGGATTTTTATGGTCTTCTCTTGAGTAGCTGTAAAGTAGATTCCAAATTGTATTGACTGCTGCTGCGTTCAACGTCGGGTTATTTGAATAGGTCGCAAAACTTTGATTTATGGGGGCCAACTGGATACCCCCACGAAGGCAGATTCCAAAAATTATAAAACCAACAAATCCCGTGCCAATGTTTTTAATCATTCGATTAAAATTCAGTCCGGAGGCACTCCCCGAAAAATCCCAGCGTTTTTCAGCAATTCGCAAACCCCACCATAAAAATAATAAGGTGTAAATCGCATATATCGCTAATAATAATACCAACGGAGAATTTTGTGATGAGGCCCAAAATTCCCTGGGATACTGTAAATAATCCACTGCCTCCTTATTCAACTTGTATCCCCATTCGCTGTAAACTTCCAATCCCGCGACGACACCAAAAGCCAAAACGGGGACAAGAGCCCCAAAATAAATTTTAAGGATCAGGTCAATTTTCCGAACGGGTATAAATAAACCTATTAACCAGATTAAAAATGGGAGAAATATCAAGTAGCATACAGCTGAAAGGTCCAACCGAAGGGCCTGCCAAAAGGGCTCAATCCGCTGGATGATTGATAGACCGGAACCATCCAGATTATAGACTAAAAATATGAGACGGTCCGAGGCGAAAAATGCCATCCAGAATAGAATAAGATGACCGAAATATTTTAATACGCGCTGATTCATGTTGAAAGAATCTACCTCAAATAAGAAACCCCCGCCGAATAGATATCCAGCAGGGGCTTCTTAGTTATAATAGCGAAAAATTCCTTAGGCCTGGATGACGTAGACTTTGACTTCCTGGTTTAATCCTTTGGTGATTTTCACCGGTACTTCATAGATGCCCAAGGCTTTAATCGGTTCTTCCAAAAGGATTGAGTGACGATCCACTTCGATACCTTTTTCGGCCAGTGCTTTATGGATGTCCTGACTAGTGACTGAACCAAACAGACGATCTTCTCCACCCACTTGAACTTCGATGGTAATTTCGGTTTTTTTGAGATTATTAATCAACTCTTCATAGGCTTGTGCCTCACGTAGTGCACGTGCTTTTGCGACCATTCTCTTTTCATCGGCTAATGCACGGTTCCGCTTTGATGAGCGTACTGCAAGTCCCCTGGGAAATAAAAAGTTGCGCGCATAACCCGGTTTGACGGCAATAATATCACCGGCAGAACCAAGAGTTTCTACATTTTGTAATAGTATTACTTCCATGATTAACTCTCTGTGCTCACATTGGTGTAGGGCATTAAGGCAATATTTCGGGCCTGCTTGATTGCACGGACAAGTTTCCGGTGCATTTTAGCGCTAGTTCCGGTCACTCTACGGGGCATGATTTTACCCTGATCGGTGATAAACCTTCTCAAAAGTTTCACATCTTTATAATCAACTTCTGTGATTGCGTTTTCTTTAAAATAACAGAATTTTTTTCTACTCTGAAATGCCATTACTTACTCCTGAACTTCTTCTGTTTTTTCTACTTCTTCTGTCTCTTCTATTTTTTCTGTTTCTTCAGCTTTAACAACTTCTTCGGGTGCTTCTGAAACCTCTTCTTCCCCTGCGGATTCTTCTTCAACTGGAGCTTCCTCGACCGTTGCTTCCTCAGGTGATGATTCTTCTGGGGTTGGTTCTGCAACAGCTTCTTCTGATGTTTCACCATCAGTTTTGGTCACTTCGTCTTCTTTGACTGTTTCATCTAAGACCGGTTCTTCATCTTCTTGAACTTCCGGACGTTCATCCAATACAACCGTCTGGTTCCGAAGTATTGGTTTTTGCAAGACCATAAAGCGTTCGAATCGGTCTAAATTTTCAACAAATTCTGTTTCAAAATGGAGCAGAACAAAGGTGCCGTATTTATGTTTCTGAATTGAATAGGCCAATCTCTTTTTACCCCATACACGATGGTTGATTATTGAAAAGCCGTACTCACCCAATTTGTTTGTAACCATCTTCATTTCTTCATCAAGACGATCCTGCTCATAGTTTGGGTTTACGATATATAGACTTTCGTAGTATCTCATTTAATACTCCTTATTTTTAGGCAATCAGCGGCGCGATGACCAGTGAGACCACTGACATCAGCTTGATTAAAATATTTAGTGATGGTCCTGATGTATCTTTGAACGGATCACCCACAGTGTCTCCTACAACCGCAGCTTTATGGGCATCTGAACCTTTTCCATAAGATTGACCATCCAAATCAATTCCTTCTTCAATCATTTTTTTGGCATTATCCCATGCGCCACCGGCATTGGATTGAAAAATAGCCATCAATACACCTGTAACAGTTACACCGGCTAACAGACCGCCCAATGTTTCAGGGCCAAATGTAAAACCAACGATAACCGGTGTCAGGATAGCCAGCAGTCCGGGTAAAATCATTTCTTTGATTGCAGATTGGGTTGATATTTCAATACAACGGCCATGTTCAGCTTTTGTTAATCCCAATTCATAAGTGGCACGATCATCTTCGGACCATGAGAACTCATCCCCTTTATTCAGAACATTCAACGCCGCTTTCAATTCGGGAATGTCCCTGAATTGGCGACGGACTTCTTCAATCATTGCCATAGCTGCACGACCGACTGCTCCCATCGCTAAGGATGAGAATAAAAAGGGCAGCATTCCGCCTACAAATAGACCGGCCATCACCACGGGTCTGGCAATATCGATTTCCTGGATTCCTGTTTGAACCATGAAAGCGGCAAACAGAGCTAAGGCCGTTAAGGCTGCTGAACCAATGGCAAATCCTTTACCAATTGCTGCTGTTGTGTTCCCAACTGCATCTAGCTTATCAGTGCGTTCACGAACTTCACGGGGAAGTTCAGCCATCTCAGCAATTCCACCGGCGTTATCAGAAATCGGGCCATAAGCATCAACGGCTAATTGAATGCCCGTGTTTGCCAGCATCCCAAGAGCCGCCATGGCAATACCATAGAGTCCTGCAAAATGATGTGCGCCAATAATGCCAGCAGCTAAAATTAAAATCGGAATTGCAGTCGATTGCATTCCCACACCCAAACCGGCAATAATATTTGTCGCCGGTCCGGTTAAGGACTGACGCGAAATTGACGTGGTTGGCCCCATGTGTGTCCCGGTATAATGTTCAGTGATCATACCGATGCCGAGTCCGGCAGCCAGACCGATCGTCGCTGCCCAAAAAACACCCATGCTGGAATAGGCAACACCATTGAGCATAAAAGATGCGGGAAGCATTGTAGTAATTAGGAAATACAACACACCAACCATGAGTGCGGACGAACCAAACTCACCAATATTTAAAGCTTTTTGAGGGCTTCCGCCTTCCTTTACAGATACCATAAAAGTCCCAATAATCGAAACCACAATACCGGAAGCAGCGATTGTTAAGGGCAATGTAACAAAACTTAAATCGAATCCACCGGCAACCAAAATACTGGCACCTAAGACCATTGATCCAACGATCGATCCAACATAGGATTCAAAAAGATCAGCGCCCATACCGGCAACGTCACCCACATTATCACCCACATTATCAGCAATTGTCGCCGGATTTAATGGATGATCTTCCGGGATACCTGCCTCAACTTTTCCTACAAGGTCAGCACCAACATCAGCAGCTTTAGTATAAATACCGCCGCCTACGCGGGCAAACAATGCGATGGAGGATGCACCAAGAGAAAAACCGGAAATAACGGTTAGAATTCTCTGGTAATCTGCTTCAAAATATGATTGGTAAAAGATGAACAATGTACCCAAGCCAAGCACACCCAACCCCACAACGGAAAGACCCATTACTGAGCCGCCGGTAAAGGCCACATTCAAGGCCGGAGCCAAGCCTGTCCGGGCGGCGTGGGTTGTTCTGTTGTTTGCTTTGGTGGCTACCCGCATGCCTAAGAATCCGGCCAATCCGGATGTGAGTGCACCGGTAATAAATGAAAGGGCAATCAACCCGCTGGATTCAGGATTTCCCGCATTCACAAAACCTAACAGTGCAGCAACAGCTACAACAAAAACAGCTAATACACGATATTCAGCTTTTAAAAAAGACATAGCACCATCTGAAATACTGGCACCGATTCTTTCCATTTTTTCAGTCCCCTGATCCTGCTTACGGATCCAGCCTGTTTTCCAAAAGGCGTACAGCATGGCAAGAACACCGGAACCAATTACTAGCGATTCAAACGATATCATTAAATTTATTACTCCCTACTTCTTCGGGTTTAAGAATTATATTTATTCATGGTATTCGAAAGGCCGATAGACAGAATCGATTCTGCAGCATCGGCAGTCTTGACCACCATTTCATTGGCCAGGACGTGATCCTTTTTACGAAAGGATTTCAAAACATATTTTTCTGCCGGACGCAGTTTCTCTTCCGTAGCAATCCCATACCTCAGGCGGGGAAACTGTGTATTACCCAATTGATAAATCACTGATTCCATACCGCGATGAGAACCATCGCCGCCCTTGGGACGAATACGTAATTTCCCTAAGGGAAGATCCACATCATCCACGATCACAAACAGATCTTCCAGATTCACATCCCAATTTTGGAGAATATCCTTTAGGGCGACTCCGCTCACATTCATTCCTGTGGTTGGTTTCACCAGGATTACATTCCTGCGAGATTCTTGTGAATAAAGATACTGACCTTTTCCCGGTTTAAAACTGATCTTCCAGCGGCGGGCCAATTCGTCCACCACCCAATAACCGGCATTGTGTTTTGTATCTGCATATTCATTACCTGGATTGCCGAGCCCAACAAAGGCAATCATGATTCCTTGGAGGATTCCTCCGTATCGGATCCTTCTCCAGTCGCTTCTTTGCCGTCGCCTTCTTCAGCTTCACCTTCTTCTCCCTCTAGGGCTTCACCCTCTTCCTCTTCAACGGGTTCAGGTTCAATTTCCGCTTTTGGCGGGTTGCAGGTCACGATGGTTGTGTCCTCAGCAGAGATTAGGGAAACATCAGCAGGTAACGTGATATCTCTCAAGGTCATGGAGTTATTCAACTCCAAACCGGAAATATCTACAGTGATATTTTCAGGTACATCGGTGGGAAAACATTCAATCTCTAAGGATGTTGTCACATGTGTCACGATACCACCTTCATTCGCACCGGCGGCTATGCCATCCAGTACAAGTGGGATTGAGAAAGTCATTTTCTCAGTCCGTCGGACACGCATCAGGTCAACATGGATAACGTCTTCTGTTACAGGATGATATTGCGCATCTTTGATCATGGCATAAACGGTGTCTCCATTGAGATCCATTTCAAAAACATGCTGGCCTGAATGAATCGCATGAAGGAATGCTTTTTTATCAATCGCCAAGTTTTGGTTTGTTTCACCATGATAGTAATAGTTTGCGGGAATTTTCCCATTTCTTCTAATTTCACGAGCTGAACGAGTTCCAATTCCAGCGCGTACTTCTATTGGTAGTTTATAATAGGATGCCATTTTGCTTACCTCTAATTAAAATTCGAACAGGGCGCTCACCGATTCACCGTCATATACACGGCGGATCGCTTCTCCAAATACCTGCGCCACAGTCACAATTTCCATATTATCTAATTTTTTCTCATCCGGGATGTATAATGTATCCGTCACCACTAGTTTTTTTATCGCGGATTTTTTAATTCGCTCGACAGCAGGGCCGGACAACAGGGCATGGGTTGCAACAGCCGTTACACTTTTAGCCCCATTTTTTGTAGCTGCATTGGCTGCATTTACCGTCGTTCCCGCTGTATCAATCATATCATCAATAATGAGAACTTCTTTATCTTTCAAATCACCGATCAGGTGCATCACTTCTGCTCTGTTTGGGGCATAACGCCTTTTATCGATCAAGGCAAAGTGCATGCCCAGCCTTTTTGCATAGGATTGACTCATCCTTGCAGAACCTACATCCGGTGCCAATACAACTGAATTAGCAGGATCAAGTCCCAGGTTATTGATGGCGTCTAACAATACCATCCGGCTGTATAAATGGTCAAATGGTATCGTAGCAAATCCCTGGATCTGTGTTGAGTGTAGATCCATGGTAATGATGCGGTCAGCCCCTGTGGCTGTAATAAGGTCAACCATCACCCTGGAAGAAATCGGTACGCGCGGCGTATCTTTCCGATCTTGGCGGCCATAACCAAAATAGGGCACCACTGCAGTTACAGTACTGGCAGACGCACGTACAGCAGCGTCAATGATCAGCACCAATTCCATGATGTAATCTGCCGGACTGTTGGTGGGCTGAATGACGAATACATCGCTGCCGCGGATATTTTCTTCAAATTTGATGTACAACTCGCCATCGGCAAAGTTTTTAATGGTCAAGGGTCCGAGTTTTATACCCAAAGAGTCAGCGATTTTTTGAGCCAAAATCGGGTTACTACGACCGGTAAATATTTTTAAGTGTTCGTCCATATTTTTTGCTAAAACGTCCTCCTTCATCCCACAAAAGCGGGATTACAGCGGACAAACCAAACCAAAGTTGGGCAGACAGAGATTCAATTTGTTGAGAGTTATGCCTATCCCATAATTGTTTTTGCTGGGGCGTAGGGAATCGAACCCCAACTACCGGGACCAAAACCCGGTGTCCTACCGTTAGACGACGCCCCAATACTTTTTAAGTCCAAATACTAACAAAGTATTGAGCAATTCAGGTGTGATTCAAAAAAGGGGGGATTAAGTGGGATTTGCCAGAATGGTCTGATGTGAGGGGCGGAAGAATAACTCAGCTTCCTTAGCGGAAGCGTCTTCGTCAAAAATCCCATACACAGTCGAGCCACTGCCCGACAGACTGGCAAACCGGGCGCCCAGCTCAAGCATTTTCTGCTTAATGGCACCAATCTCCGGATATGCTGGAATCACGATCCGTTCAAAATCATTCTCAAATATCTCAAGTGAGGCATTATCCTCACCTATATAGCCAACAAATTTAGGCAAAAAAATTTCCTGATTCAATTTATTTTTTAGTTCTGAATATGCCCATGTCGTGTTGATAGAAATATCAGGAACAACCAAAAGGTAAGTCCCCTTGATATGACTTAACAGTGGCGTTAGCCTATCACCGATTCCTTCGCCAAGCTGTGTGCCGCCCTTTATAAAAAATGGCACATCAGCACCTACAGAGGCGCCAATTTTTTCTAGCTCATCATTAGACAAGTTTAAATCATATAATTCATTGATTCCTTTTAATACTGCCGCACCATTGGCTGATCCACCTCCCAAACCGGATCCCGCAGGAACCTTCTTATCAATATGAATTGAAACACCGCCTAATTCAGGTCGAGCATTTTTTAAGGCCACGTATGCTTTATAGCAAATGTTGGTTTCATCGGTCGGAATCCAATCCATATTTGATGATAGAGTACAACCGTTGTCGGTTTTTTCTACCTGGAGCGAATCTCCAAAATTCAATTCCTGAAATACAGTGTATATATCATGGTATCCATCATCCCGCTGGTTTAAAACCTTCAGGCCGATGTTGACTTTGGAGAAAGAAGGGTAGATCATTTTGGGATAGAAATTACGGCTACCTAACTATTTATATTCTTTTGAAAGTCCGGTTTGTTTGAAACAATTAAAAAAGTTTTAACCTCAACTCACCCCATCGAAAAAGTACTCCCCAAGACGGCAAAACCAACTTTAATGCCAACAACAACCAACCAAACAATTGCAGAAGCTGTGCCGGCCTTAACTTTATTCAAATTAGCCATGCCCATAAATCCAATGGCGACAATAACAATATTCCAGATGGCAAAAACTGTTATTTCACTTAAGAAAGAATACATTCCCATACCTGTAGACTCAAGTGAAAAGAATACGTTTAAACCAATATTAGAAAGATCAAAAGGACCAGTAATTGATTCAATTCCTTTCAAGTATATAATACCCGTATTAAAAACATCCCCCAACAGTAAAACCAACGACGAGTAACTCACTATGGAGAATGCTTGTTTGTACTTAAAGTTTTCTGTAAAAAGGAAGGAAACAACCAGAACAAGGGCGCTTAAAATCGACCATTTTAATAAAATCATCAAAGGTGTAATTGCCAAACCAACAATGTTAAACGACTTCGCTTTACTTATTACTTGTTCAACCATTTCTGGAGACATTTTTTCTTGTAACTGTTGTACTACCAGTTGCGCTTGTGCCGGTTGCATTAACAAAGCAATAACAATGGATATTAGGCTAACTATAATAAATGGTGTTAGCCAGGTTGGTTTTTCTTTCAGGTCGTCAAATAGGGTTGCAGGCTCTAACATTAGGTTTTTAAGGTTATACATATTAATCCTCCGTCTAGCTTAGGGTTTGTCTAACTATTTATTTCCAATAATTTTTCAGCATACCAATTAATGATCGGAATGTTTTCCCATAACTCAAAATGAAATATAACAAAAAGCATCAATGTAAAAAATAAAATGCCAGCAAACGACAACATAGCCCATAAAAAGTCACCTGTGCTCCAACTTTTAAAATAGCCAGTTGCATAGCCTAAAGTGTAAATAGCGCTTCTTACATCAGCGCCAATAATGGTGAGACCTGCTTCACTAATTTTCTCTTGCTTTGTAATTTGCCGTTTCCCATTGAAGACTCGCTGAATATACTGATATCCAAGGAACAAAAGGGAAACCTTCGGTTTTTCACATCAATATTGTTTATCAGGTTGACAAAGTATATTATAAACCCACTTTTTCATTGTTTTTTGAATCTTTCAAAAACACCAAATGCCTTTGCTAAAGTTAATAGGAACACAGTAAAGGAAGCAGATAAAAAGGAAGAATACAATGAGTCAGGACGAATGATTAACATATAAAAAACAGCAAAAAATATAACATTCCCTATAAAAAATTTTCATTTTAGTTTTTCCTTTATTTAAGCGACGAATGTAACGTCAGAGTTTGACGCCTCACCATACTATGTATTTACGAACCTTCAATCGTCCGAGCGATCTACGTTTGGTTATGTCATGTCTCCCGCAAAAAATGTATTCCGTTTTTATGAACGGATTACTAATTATGCTCCATAGGAACTTCCTATTTTTGTTTGGGGAAAGAGACAGTGACGTTTCCCCTTTCCCCAAATCTATAATTTGAATTCATTTCTAAAAAAGCCGCATAATCGCATTGCCTATAGAGGAAATAGCGGCGCCAATAAGTGCACCTTGCTAGGTTATTGTATAATAAACACCTGCTATAGTGCCCGCTAGATCAGCGTTCACAAACTCTCCCCAGTCAAATTGTTGCAGTTTAGCAGTCGTGGAGATTAGTTTACTTGAAGTATTGTCCAAAGCACCCCATTTCCCCGAGTTTTCATACCAATATTCAGTTGAATGCATTAAGACTGATGAACAAGTCAATATCTTGAATGATTCTTCTTCTCCAAACTGATTATGTGCTTCGTCGTTTAAAACATTCAATAAATTACACAAAACCTTCGGAGAAGAACTATTGCCGGCTAAATCCTTTATTCTGTTAATATAGACTAACTGGTCCTCAGATATGTCTAAGGATTGTATGATAGAATCCAATACAGATTCATAGCCATTAGCTACAGATATTTTTGGCTTGTTATTATACATATCAATCTTAATGCATTATTTATCATCACTTTCAATTCAGCTTTTTCGATCTCGATGTTTTTCACATCTATGAACCTTTTAAAGGCATCTATAGCAGTATTCATAGCAGTCTCTTTTGTACAGTTTTTCCGTTTTACAAGTTCTTCTAGTTCTTTACATTTATTCCGAAATCTTTATGGCTGTTTTGGAAACGGAACCAAAACACCCATAACCACCTTCAACATACGTAACGGTCTCACTATATTCATTTGGAGTTATTTTATAGCCTTCTTGTAGATAACGGGATAAATTGTTATCATATAAATATATCTCCACTCTTAGGGGGTCGCCAAATTCATCAATATCATTAAAAACAATTGGGTCTTTATTCCCGATCATTCTTTTTTTTGCCACATTATTTTCGAATACAACGTAAATATCATACAGTTCTAATAATTCACTGTCAAGAATTTGAAATAAAATAGAATTCCCGTCTTTGCTCCATTTGACACTATCAGATTTAACTGGAAGCGGGACGGTTGTAACTCCTTTCACAGTTGAAAAATCTTCCACTTCGACAGATATTTCATATGTATGCCCAGGGTCTGGAATAAAGTCTTGGCTTTTATAAATACCGCCCATTACACTGTCATGGATAAAATAAAAGCTATATGAAATGGAATCTTCGGTATCAAATACGGATACTGTCGCACTGTCGATAACAGAATTAAAATCTTTTGTTTGTTCAGTAATACTAAAAGATCGTTCTACTTTAATTAGAGACTCCGAATTTTTATCAGTATTTCTTAATACACCAAAAACACTAAGTGTAGGTTTATGATTGTAATCATTAATATGTCTAGGAAGAGGACCCGAATCTGATGGCAGGGAACAGCTTTGAATGGTTACTAATAATAAATTAACGAATTTTAAAAAATGTTTCATGTTTTAAAACTTTATTGTATATCCAATCGTTACTAACGGAAATGGTACAAGACTATTAATATCGTGTGCAATATATTTTTGCTTATTTATATCATATTGATAATAATTCGGATTTTTTCTTAAAAATAATAAGTTTTCAACTTTAACTGTATAATAAGATTTACTAGCATTTAAATATTCTGATAAATGGTAACCAAAACCACCTCTCAATCGCTTTTTCCAACCGATATTGCATTTCACAATCATTGGGTATCTTACATTATTAATATAGGGAGTCAATTCCTGGTAATATACACCAATTTGATTGTTGAAAGAATCATACCCATATTTACCAGATTTGCCAATTGCCCATGTGTGAGGTGCCCCTGATAATATTTGAAATGTTGTGCTCGCAGTGAAATCTCTGTTAACTTTAATTAACCCAACCAGATTAAAATTATGAGTTCTATCCCCTTTAAAAAAATATTCTTTGCCATCTTGAATAGAGTCGAAAGATCTTTTGGATTTCGATATTGAATATGATAACCAGCCAACAAATCCCCCTATCTCTCCTTGCAGTAGAACTTCAAGGCCATATGATTTGCCTTTTCCTCTTTCATAAGTATCATTAAAAGAGTGGTATGGTCCCTCCTCAACGGAAGGATTATAATTATATAAAACATTGAGATTCTTATAATAGCCGGTAATACTTAAATTGATGTTTTCTCGTATTTTATTTTCAATACCAACAATATAATGGTCTGCTTCCTTAGGCTCGGCATCTTTAATTGTGTTATAATATTCAAGATATTGAACTAATTCACTATTACTCGTATTTATTGAAACAAGATACTGAAAATATTTACCCATAGAGCTCTTCAAAAGAAATGTTCCAAAATCTATTGAAAAAGCGATTCTGGGCTGTACGTACCACTTTTTCATGCCTGTCGAATAGTCAACCCTGATACCAAACTTGGCTATATGCTTAGCATATTTTATTTTATCTTGTAAATATATTGAGTGAAGTTGAATACTATTAGATTTTTTCTCAGAATTTAAGAGGCTGTAGTTTCTCATTAATTGTGAATAGTAACGATTGTTTTCATAGCCAAAGTGCATTGTGTTTGTACTATTTATAAAATAAGTTAGATAGGGATGGAACGTTTTTTCTAAAATACTGTTTTCAATCATGTTTGTATGTTCTAAAATTTCAAAAATGTTTTTTAGTGTATCAATGTTAGAAAAAGTCCATCCATAATTATTGTAGACCCTGTAATTTGACATATACCTTATAATATGAATCGTAACTTTTGGAGAAAGATTGTATTTAACGCGTAAACCATGCGCTTCGTTATTCGTGCTTGATTTATATGCTATGGAAAATGAATTTTCTCCTAATTTGTCAGGATATAATCTCCTAACATCAAAGTCAAAAAAATCTTTAGCGCGAAACAATGTTAGTTTTAATTGCAGGGGGCCCGTTCGGTAAGAAGCATTAAAATTAAAATCATATCTAAAATTTGGGGCGTGAGCAACAAATTTAATTTCATTCGACGTTTTAAATCTAGCAGCGATTACAGTAGTAATATCTTTAATAGGTAAATCTAATGCTCCTTCAATCCCTGATGTTGATGGGTGGAATTCCCCTGATATCCTGTCTCTTCTCCCATCTCTTGTTGAAATATTCATTAAAGAGCCATTTCTACCTCCAAAACGAGCATCAAACCCACCCATAAGCATTTCCACATCACGTATAATATGTGGATTGAATATTGCCCCAGACGTCAAAAAGTGATGTGGGTTGTAAACTGTGATTCCATCTAAAGCAAATTTGTTTTCACCACTATCACTTCCCCTCACATAGAAAAATGGAGACAATGGGTTGGAGTACGTCACGCTAGGGGTATATTTTAATACTTTAAATACGTCTTTATCAAAGATTGGGACTTCCGATAGCAAATCTGATCGGATAAAAAAACTGGTTATATCAATGTCTTTCTGAATGATGGACCTTTTATAACTTTCTACGAAAATCTGCTGCCCCTCTAATACGGACGGAACCATAAATATTTTATGTAATGGTTTATTATTGGTCACAATGTTCAGTGCTGTATCCCGATAGGCGATATGGGATAATCTGATATAGATGGTGTCTGTTTCAACATTATATAAAATGAAAAATCCTTCATTATTTGTTGTTGTACCGGTTGATGTATTTGAAATTTGAATATTTACCTCCATTATCGGTTCGTGCGTCGTTCCATCATAAATAAACCCTAAAGTATTTTGTGCAAATGCATTATTAATCCAAGGCAGCATGAAAAACCATCCCCTCATAATTACTCTCATTGGCGGCTGTATCCAATTGACAATTTTAAGCCATATGAGAATTTTTTAATTATATCGGGCCATGGATCAAAGGCCTGATAGTATCCTATTCCAAAATATAACCCTTTGTTATGTGTGGGGTTGTATTGAAAATTAAAATAACCGCCAATATGTAAAAATAAATTATAAAATATGTTATAACTTCGTAATGAATCATAGTTTAGTCTATTGACACCTAAATATAATGAACAACCATACTGGCTAATTAATAGGTGATTAATCCTTTTAACCCATCTTTGTCCCCTTTCCATTAAAGCGAAGGAATCAAGGACATCTGTTTTTCTGTAAAACACATTGAAATTATCAATTCCTCTGGTATACGTTTGATATCCATTAAATGGGTAATCAAAAAATATTGATGGATTCACTATATATCCGTTTGGCAGGAAAATAACATCATTAAGTATATTAAACTGTCTTTTGTATCTTGTGGTTTGTACGGCATTTGATTGAGCTGACTCGTTAATGGCTGATTTGTGTCTTTCAATCCATTCTTTTATCAAATACTTATAACTTTTTTCATATTGACTTTTCTTATTCTTTTGTCTGATTTCCCACTCCATATCAATTCTTTTTCCAATATTGTAATAGGTTGTTTGCGCATTTAAAACATATCCATTTGAAAAAATAGTATTGGGATCATACCAGATATCCAATTGGTTTATGTAAATAGTTCCTTCTTCTTGAACTTCTCCAATAATTTTGTGAAATACTTCTCCAAGGGGTTTTGTTAGAGTTATATGCTCATCAACTGGGACAATCGCCCATTTGAAATAATGCCTTATATCAATCACCCTTTCATCTTTCCCTCTATTATCTATTACTTTTAGAGTTTTCTCCTTTACGCTCTGGCGATTATTCATTGGGTACATTATTTCTATTTGAATTGTATCATTAGTCAAATTGAATAAATAATCTTTTTGGCTATGCAGATTTTCATGAAGTAATAATAATATTACAATTTGTAGGGGAATGTTTAATGAAGTTAACCACATAATCTTTTAATATATATTTCGAATTCCATGTTCCTTTAAAATGGTTACCGCAAAATGTGATTTACGGCAACCATTTATACCCTCTTCTTTAATCGTTGCAAAAAAGAGTCATTCCAGCCATTCCAATGCCCATCGTTGTTCCACCTTCAGTGCCACTAGTAACAATTGCAATATAAACACCTCCTAGGAATCCGGTGACTGAACCAACACATGCTAATGCCTTCAGCCAACCGGCCCCTTGAATTTCCGCCATATCCTTTACTTGCAATTTGACAGTTGATTCAGGTACTGGTTCAATTGCCTCCGTGACAGGTAAAACCACAGTCATGGCCAGCGACGCAATTAATACGCCTGAAATGAGTTTTTTCATCTCATTCCTCCTTTATTTAAGGTGGGAAATCCCTTTTTGCATTGGTAATTTCCCACCGCTTGTGACATTATGTTGACGGTACTCATGCACATGACCTACCGGTAACGTTCAAGTAAGAAGGCAGACCTTTGAGGTCTGCCTTCTCTATTTGGAGGGTTTCACCCTGCCAAATTTTTTTAAATTTTTGTTTATTCATTTTTAATCGTCCCCGTGTAGGGTCTATAATGATTAATTCCCTATTTTCAATAATAGAATCGACTACTACATAATGATTCCCATTTACAAAGGCGATAACCGGTAATTGCTTTGATTTAAAATCACCCCAAGTGTATTTCCACCCTACTGCATTTAACCCTTTTAATTCGGCCATCTTTTTTAAGCCAAGCATTGATGTACCTATTTCATTGGTGCCGGCAACTGCTTCAATTTGTTCTATTGTAGATTTAATTCCATAATGTTTGAATACATACAGCAGTGCTGCCGGCCCACAATCGGATTTACCTTTTTGGAATACAACACCTTCATTATCCATAAATGTATATCCGGTGAACCAAGTGATAATATCCGGACCGATTATAAACCGATTCTGCATAGAGGGTACACTAATTATAACAAAGCCTAAAAATAAGATCGCAAAAATTCGCTTAATAACTAACATCGTAGAAATCGCTTAAAAATTCTTTTTTATATGTGTTAATTTCCTCAAAAGATAAATTTTCAACGAACCTTTTGTCCAATACTTCACTGGTTTGATCGTCTAATATCATTGAAAAATAAGAGAAGCCTGTACTATCGTTTTCACACCCACAACTATTCCAGTATCCAAAATATTGTGAAATTGTTTCGTTAGCATTTTTATGTTTAATTGAAAAATATCCTACTGCAGTGTCGTTATTTTGTTGAAACTGTTCAAAGATATAAGAAAGTGATGTATCTTCCAATGAAACGTGAAATTGGCCAAAAGGTGTTTTTATTTTCGATTTACTAACAGCTGCACTCAACTCTTCAATGGGAATTTTACCGGTGGTAAAAAAAGATTTAACTGTCCTTTCTAACCTTCTTTTTTCAGGATTACCAATTATCGTATGGTTGATTTTCCCAAAACCGTCGACGAAGAATGTGTGAGGAACTCTTTTAATATTCAGTTCTTTAGCTATTTTATATTCATCTTGGAGAATATGAAATGGTAAAGAATATTTATTTGTAAAACGGTCGGTTGTTTTTTTCTCAGAAATACTAAATGCAACAATAGGAAACGAGGTTTTAATATATGTGTTAGAAAAATTCGACAAAAGAGTAATACAATGGGGACAATCAGCTTTTACAACAAGAGCCATCCATTTTTTCCCCTTCATTTTTTCGGGGATATAAGGGAAGTTTTTTCCAATAATTTCTTCTGTTGGTTTGCCTATTATAAGTGCGACAAATAACATAGCTGTCGCAGGTAGTACAAAAATGAGAATTATACCTAGTATCCGTTTCATAATAATTGTATTCATTAAATTTTGATAGATTTTATCCTTCAAAAAATAAAAGATATCCCACCAGATTAATTTTAAGATACTAGCTGTCAAACTTTTTAGTCAACTGCATATATGCAAATAACTTTGTTTCAAAAATATTTGCATTTGTCAACTCACATTTTTTACCTTGGTCTGAGTATTATATAACTAAAGGGCTATATATATGGATAATTATATAAATGGCACGTTAAAGGAAATCGGGGGTGTTTTAAAATCACTTCGTGAAGAGAAAGGATTTACCAATGGGCGTACATTTGCAGTTCGTTTCGGGTTGGATCCCACCCAATATTGGCGCATGGAAAGCGGTTCTTATAATTATACGTTAGAAAGTCTAATGAAGGTGCTTGATATCCATCACCTCTCCCTAAAAGAATTCGCCGGTATTTTCCCCCAAAAGTAAGCCGGGCTTCTCCCCATCTGTGTCATTGCTCGGGTAAAGGGAATCCCCTTCTCCCTTGCTCAAGATTAGCACAATTTAGAAAATGAGGGGCAATTCAAGCACTATGTCGAGGATATGGTTGCAATGGATTGCGCTGCAATACCTTTACCTTCTCCAATATAACCTAACTGGTCTGTGGTGGTTGCTTTCACTGAAACCTGAGCTTCGTCCAATTGAAGTGTATAGGCTATCTTATATTTCATCTCGGGAATGAAGCCCGATAGTTTTGGTTTCTGGAGAATAATGACTGAGTCGATATGATTGATTTCAAACCCCGCACTTCTCAATTTGTCACCGGTGACATTTAAGAAATGAAGACTGTCCGCATCTTTCCATCGGTCATCTTCGCTCGGAAAAAGTTTACCAATATTGCCAAGATTAGCGGCACCGAGGAGGGCATCGACGATTGAATGAACCAGAGCATCACCGTCAGAATGGCCAACGGCGCCCATTTCGCTGGGTATTTCCACTCCGCCGAGGATTAGTTTTTCACCCACGGCCAATTGGTGCACGTCATAACCGATCCCTGTTTTAATCATCGTCTTTACTCAACCATTAAGGTTTTATGGAATTATTCATGCAGCTTGTTATAAATCGCTTCCGCAAACAGCCAGTCTTCTTCCGTTGTAATTTTTATATTCAATGGTGATCCTTCAACAAACCCCACTTGGTAGCCAATTCGCTCGAGCAGAGAGGCTTCATCAGTCCCCTGAATATTCTCATCTTCCGCCATTTCCAATGCTTCCTGCAAAGCCGGTTTAGAAAAAACCTGGGGTGTTTGGGCCCGCCAAATCGTCTCTCGTGGCAATGTCTCTAAAATCTGGTCATCCATCACCTTTTTCACCGTGTCGGTGGAGGGCTGGGCCACGATCACACCGTCGTGATCGCTGCAGGCATTCACAGCTTTTTGAATCAGTGCTTCCGTCACAAAAGGACGCACCGCATCATGAACGCAAATGAGTTCAGATGATTCATCCGCAGCGGCCAATCCATTTTGAACCGAATTCTGGCGAGTATTCCCACCAGCCACTACTTTAACCGGTTTCGCTGAAATAACAGACCTCAATTCTCTATCCAACTGAGATACATCTTCTTTTGGAACAACAACTACAATTTCATCAATCAATTCAGAATCAATAAAAGGCTGTAGTGTATAAAACAACAATGGGCGGCTCCCGAATGTTTTAAGTTGTTTTTTCCCGCCAAAACGTTCGCCGCTCCCCGCTGCGGGGATTACGGCAGAAATTTTCATTATTTTATTTCCCTGATTATCTGGTTAAAGAATCAGCATGGCATCGCCATAGCTCAAGAAACGATAGTCATTTTTCTTGGCTTCACGATAGGCTTTCATGATTAGATCACGATTCGCAAATGCAGATACCATCATCAGAAGCGTACTTTTGGGTTGATGAAAGTTGGTGATCATGGCATCCACCATTTTAAAATCATAGGGCGGATAAATGAATTTGTCTGTCCAGCCGCGCTTGGGTGAAACCTGAAACCCGGAAACAGCTACCGTTTCAAGAGACCTAACAGTCGATGTCCCCACCGCAAACACACGCCGGCGTTTTTTCTTTGTTTCATTGATAGACAATGCAGTGGCTGGGTTCACTTCAAAATATTCCGAATCCATTTGGTGTCGGTTCAGATCTTCTACCTGCACAGGGCGAAATGTACCCAGTCCAATATGAAGCGTTGTATGAGCTGTTTTGGCGCCCTTGTCATGGATGCGTTTAATCAATCCGTCGGTAAAATGAAGACCGGCGGTTGGGGCCGCAACGGCTCCACGCTTTTCAGCAAAAACCGTCTGGTAACGAATTTTATCCCGTGGCTCCGACTCACGTGTAATATAGGGAGGAAGCGGAGAAATGCCCACGCGGTCGATCACATCATAGATATCTTCACCTTCATATTCAAAGCGAACAACACGACCGCCAGATATGGTATTGTCAATCACGTCGCAATACACATTTTTGGTAAACATCAGTTTATTGCCAATACGTACTTTCCGTGCCGGACGAACCATCACTTCCCATAGATCGTTTTCCAATTCACGCAGCAAAAACACTTCCACTTTCGCTTCGGTCCGATCCTTGCTGGCGTAGAGCCGCGCCGGAAATACTTTTGTATTATTGGTGATCACCAAATCGTTCCGCCGCAGATATTCCGGGAGGTTTGAGAATATTTTATGCTCAATTTTACCCGTATCACGGTGGATTACCATCATCTTAGATAAATCGCGCCTTTTGGCAGGATATTGTGCAATATATTTTTCCGGCAAGGGATAATCAAAATCCGCCAGTTTCCATTTTTTCTTCTTTTGAATCATTCGAATAACCTTTGTTGTTTTTCTGTAATTGTTCTACCCAACAGGGTATAAGCCTGCTTCTGGGCTATGCGACCGCGATTGGTCCGCTGAATAAATCCTTCTTTGATTAAATAGGGCTCATACACATCTTCGATGGTGGCTGCATCCTCGCTCACCGCGACGGACAGGGAGTTCACCCCAACTGGGCCCCCGTGGAACTTATCTATCAATGCGGCCAAAATACTGCGATCCATATCGTCTAAGCCATGTTCATCAATCCCAAGGGATGCCAATGATGCTTTCGCCACTTCCCTGTCGATTTTTCCCTTGGCTTTCACCTGGGCATAATCCCGTGTTCTCCGCAGGATTCGGTTGGCGATACGCGGGGTTCCCCTGGCTCGCCCGGCGATTTCCATGGCTCCTTCATCATCGATTTCCACTTCCAGAATATCTGCAGAACGGCTCACAATAAGGAACAAGTCCTGAGGATCATAATAATCCACCCTGAGGACCACACCAAATCGGTCCCGCAAAGGAGACGTTAAATTTCCCAGGCGCGTTGTGGCGCCCACCAAAGTAAACGGTTCAATATTGAGCTGAACACTGCGGGCACTGGGACCCTTATCAATCATAATTTCGATACGATAGTCTTCCATGGCGGAATAAAGATATTCTTCCACCACCGAATTCAATCGGTGAATTTCATCAACAAAAAATACATCTCGCCCCTGGAGATTCGTGAGGACGCCGGCCAGATCACCGGCCCGTTCCAAAACGGGTCCGGAAGTCTGTTTCACGCTAACGCCCAATTCTCGGGCTACAATATTTGAAAGGGTTGTTTTTCCTAATCCGGGAGGCCCAAATAAAAGCACATGATCCAGAGCTTCATTTCGATTATTTGCTGCTTCTATGTACAGTTTAAGACTGTCTACCACATCCTTTTGACCTATGAATTCATCCATTTGGCTAGGACGAAGGGACTTCTCAACGACAAGATCATCTTCGAATGGTTGTGGATTAGTTATATGTATTTCAGTCATTAATCCGCCCAAATAGAAATAAAGTGTGCATTTTCAAGGGTGGAAGGTACAAAAATGAGAGGGGGGTCGTCAAATTTTTGTGGTTTATTCGGGAATAGATGCTCGAACAGACGCTAATCTCTGTTCTCTTGCGCCGGCAAACCGGTTAATTCCATCCCAAATACTGTCAGGATCAAGTCGGGATTCTGCTACAATTTCATCCAATGAGCCGCCGGTGCGCCAGCGGTTATCAAAATCGGGGCTCATGCTGTATTCTTCGACGACACGATTGGCGATCCATTTATGCATCAGTCTGCGGGCACCATTGGTAATGATCATTGCATCCATCCATTCCTGTTCAGAAATCATCCTTTTTCGGTAGGATTCCGGTTGACGCTGAAACAACTCCCAGGATATAGCTGCGACAATTTTTACGTTCGGTCCTTCTGCGATAATCTTCGGTAATATTTTCATCAGCGAACTGGTGCTGCTTGTACCACGAATTATCACAAGGCCTTCCTTGGGTTTATCCGGATTGTAATCTTTAATGATATAAACGCCCTTGGCCGCATCCATATAGGAAGCCATACCCAGCGCTTTACGATCAGGGATATTCACCGGGGGGCGTGTAAGATGCAGGGCCACAACAGGCACATCTGTCGAAAGGGCCGCTGCCAATGCCGGAGCCACTTCGTTGTGTTCCCAAGGATGCAGGTTGATAATATGTCCATCGGGTAAAAGTTGCGTTACCCCCGGGGCAAAAATACCGAAGTGCGTGCGGCTGTCCTCTGCTGTCTCGGGTCCCGAGTGTCCTGCCACCCAGATCAACTTGCCCACCTTCAAATTTGAATCCTGAGCAACTTGGCTAAACAATCTGATGGGTCCATATTTTAAATAACTGAATGAACCATAAGTACTCATGGCACCGAAAAACCCGTTGAATTCTGAATAAGGGTCTTCATTCAGATTCACCGAAGCTAATCCCGCCAGCATTCCCGAATTGGTAAATTCCGTAATTCCCTGGGGCATAAGTGGACTTTCCGTGTTGGATTCCTTGTCGTACATCCCCAGATCGGGAGAACCATTATATCCTTTGGCAAATCCGGAAATATTGGTGGAGTCGGCCAAATCAGCGCTCATGGCGATGACCAGCGGACGTCCGGACTTTTCAATCGATTTTGAATTTATATAACTGGCGTATTTTGAAAATCCAACCCGGTTCGGCGCTTTCTCTCCCGGCGCAACAAACAGATCATCGGGAAGGTTCTCTACATCAAAAAGTGTTTTATCATTTACCGGATTATTGACTGTAATCTTACATCCATCAATTTTTTCCGGCACCGAATCACCCGTAGATATGAGTGTATCCGCCAGGTAATCCACTAATTCCTGATTAGATTCCATAACAGAAAAAACATTGTTAAACAATGAACGCGCCTGGTCCACTTGCCCATCCCATGATTCCGGGGCAGTTGAGCCAAAACCGTCAAAATCCATATTGTATCTTTCAGCGAAGTCCTGTTTCGTCTTCCAGAATAATTCAGAATTCCGCTTGTGGGCTGCACCATGACTGGCATAATCATACTTGTAGTATCCGCGACCTTTTCTAGAACGACCATAAATGACTTTCGGAATGTTGGGATCGGCATTTTCAACCAGCAGACGATAGTACGCTTCGGTCAATTCATGCCAATTTTCACCTTCCATGGTACCTTCCACGTGCCATCCATGGGAGCCAAACCAATCATTCGGTGTGCCATACACAATCGAACTAAACGGGCGTGCATCAATGCCAAAGTCATTCCAATCCATAAAATAAACCAGGTTCCCCAGACCCAATCCCCAGGCGGAATTGATCGTCTCATGGGAGGCACCGGCAGTGAAGCCGCCTTCACCTTCAAAAGCGAATACTTTCACTTCCGGAACTTTCGCCAGTTTTAACGCTAATGCTTCGCCGGCAGCGGCGGGGGAACCGTGTCCGCTGGGACCGGTATTAAATTTGAAAAAGAGCGTTTTGCCTTCCATTTCGGCATGGCCGGGCAATCCTTGATTTCTACGAAGAGTAAGCAAGTCTTCCCAAACCAATTGAAACTCTTCGCCTTTAAAATGCAGATATTTTGCATCGCCGGTTTGTCGGTATTTGATCCTTAATGCTTCATTGAAAACGGCCAGTGTTGTATACACCACCGGGTTGGTGTGGCCGGCCACAAGTACATAACGGTCGGCAAATCGTTTCCCGGCGTCGCGAATATCCCAGCGCATTGCTCCGGAAAGCAGGGTCGTAATCATACCGTGCACTTTAGACCTTGAACCACCGGGATGGCCGCTCTGGCGAAGGTTGAGCATAATATCAATGCACTGATCGATTAAATCTTTGGCAACTTCCCAGTGGGGATAAAATTGTTTGAGTTCTTGTGGCGTTTTCATGGCTGATTTATCTTTCCATTCAATTCAGTTTTTAAAAAAGATCCGGTATAAGAGCCGGAATGGTTTGATAATTCCTCAGGCGTCCCGGAGAAAATGAGCTGACCGCCCTCCTCACCGCCTTCGGGTCCCAAGTCAATAATCCAGTCGGCGCTTTTTATCACATCTAAATTATGTTCTATCACAACAACCGTATTGCCGTGATCGACCAGTCTTTGCAAAACGGCCAGTAATAAATTAACATCTTCAAAATGGAGCCCGGTGGTGGGTTCATCCAGAATATAAAAGGTGCGATCCTTTGATGCCCGTGATAATTCGGTTGCTAATTTTATGCGCTGTGCTTCGCCCCCTGATAATGTGGTCGCTTGCTGGCCTAAGCGGATGTATCCCAAGCCCACATCATTAAGTGTGACCATTTTTTTGTTAACTTGTGGAATATTCTTAAAAAATTCTGTCGCTTCTTCTACAGACATGCTGAGAATGTCTTCGATATTTTTACCCTTATATTTTATTTCCAGCGTTTCACGATTGTAGCGGGCACCTTTGCATACTTCGCAAGTCACATAAACGTCGGGCAGGAAATTCATTTCAATTTTGATAATCCCATCCCCTTCACAGGACTCACAACGACCTCCCTTAACATTAAAGGAAAACCGCCCCGGTTTATATCCCCGAATTTTGGATTCGGGCAGTTGGGCGAATAAATCCCGAATGAAGGTAAAGACACCGGTATAAGTGGCGGGGTTAGAACGGGGTGTCCGCCCAATGGGTTTCTGATCAATTTCAATAACCTTGTCCAGATATTTCAAACCATCCATGGATTCATGGGGCAGGGGGTAGGCTCTGGCGCCGTTTAATTCTTTTGATAATACAGGGAAAATAGTTTCATTAAGCAGCGTACTTTTCCCCGAGCCGCTCACACCTGTAACAACCACCATTTTCCCCAGGGGGAAGGAGACTTCAATATTTTTTAAATTATTGCCACGGGCCCCCTCTACTGTGAGCCTTTTCCCATTTCCACTTCGGCGGTCGGCTGGGACGGGAATCGCTTTTTTACCGGAAAGATATTGGCCTGTCACTGAATGTTTTGCTGTTAGAATTTTTACCGGTGTTCCGGAAAAAACAACCTCACCACCATGCTCTCCGGCGCCGGGCCCCAAATCAATAATTTGGTCTGCCTCTTCCATGGTTTCCTTGTCGTGCTCAACTACCACAATTGAATTCCCCAAATCACGGAGTTTTTTCAGGGAATTTAAGAGCCGTACATTATCTCGGGGATGGAGTCCAATGGACGGTTCATCCAGTATGTATAAGACACCAACCAATTGACTGCCGATTTGCGTGGCCAATCGAATCCGCTGTGCTTCTCCACCAGAAAGAGTTGCGGCCGATCGATCAAGAGTCAGGTAATCCAATCCCACATCAATTAAAAAACTCAAGCGTTCCTGTACTTCCTTTAAAATTTGATGGGCGATGGCGGCATCTGTTTTACCCAGTTTAAGCGTACTGAAAAATTTTCGCGTGTTTTTTATAGAATAAGAAGACAATTCGCCCAGACTAATCTGACCAATCGTAACGGCACGGGATTCTTCTTTCAAGCGTGAACCTTTACATTTTGGACAAGGACGCATCCGCATAAATTGCTCTATCCAGTCGCGAATATGATTGGATTTGGTTTGTTTATAGCGCCGCATCAGGTTTGGGATCGTTCCTTCCCAGCCGCCCGTATAAGTACCGCTCCATCGCTCAGATGAATAATTCATTTTTAATTTTGTTGAACCGGTGCCATCTAATAGCATCTCCCGTATATCCCTGTCCAGTTTGAACCAGGGTGTAGTAAAATTGAAATTATAATGGCTCGACAAGCTTTTTAAGATACTGCCATACCAGTTACCCCGGGGCTGCTCGCCCAACGGTAAAACCGCTCCTTGAATCAGGGATTTAGTTTTATCGGGAACCACCAGTTCAGGATCAATATCCATGTGCGATCCAAGGCCGTCGCAATGTGGACAGGCGCCATAAGGCGAGTTGAATGAAAACATCCTTGGTGATAGTTCTTCCATCGAAACTTCACAGTGGGGACAGGCAAAATGTTCGCTAAATAAATGATCTTTTTTCGGCAATTCATGAACGATCGTAAGGCCGGACCCAATTTTTAAAGACAGTTCAACAGACTCTGTCAGGCGTTCTTTAAAGTCTCCTTCCAAAACAAGGCGATCCACAACCACCTCGATGGAATGTTTTTTATTTTTTTCCAGGACCAGTTTTTCGTCGATAGTATGGATGATACCATCCACACGCACACGGAGGAAACCTTCTTTGCGCACTTCCTCGAAGACCCCTTTATGCTGGCCTTTACGTCCGCGAATCACCGGCGCCAGTATATAAATGCGCGCCCCTTCGCCAAACTTGATTATGGTATCCACAATCTGCTGCACCGTTTGCCGTTGAATCGGACGGCCGCAAATCCAACAATGAGGCTTGCCGATATGGGCGTAAAGCAGCCGCATATAATCATGGATTTCAGTTACGGTTCCCACAGTCGATCTTGGATTCCGCGCCGTCGCTTTTTGTTCAATCGAAATGGCAGGGGACAAGCCTTCGATATAATCCATGTCCGGTTTTTCCATGAGACCCAAAAACTGGCGTGCATAAGAGGAAAGTGATTCAACATATCTCCGCTGGCCTTCTGCATAGAGAGTGTCAAAGGCTAACGAAGATTTTCCGGACCCGGAAAGACCCGTAATCACCACCAATTGATTGCGCCCGATTTCAACATCAACATTTTTCAAGTTATGCTGACGTGCGCCTTTAATGATGATTTTATCTAATGTTTTTGTCATAAATATTTTATGTTTACTTTTAACGAGATTTCGGACGGCCATAAATTTACGACTTTATTTGGGCCTGTTCAAAAAACGATTTACTGAATTATTTAAAATAATTTTTATGGTATTGTCCCATACAATTCCATAACATAGGGTATGAATTCTATAATAAATCACATCCTCATTTCCATGCCTCACATGCAGGATCCCTACTTTAATCGGGCAGTTGTTTTTATGTGCGAACATGATAAAGAGGGTGCCATGGGGCTCATCGTTAATAAACCCTTCAGCGACCCTACATTAAAAGAATTGTTTGATAGTTTTTACGATGATAAAGATAAAATTCTGAGCTCCGTGTCCAAAATTTATTTCGGTGGCCCTGTAATGGTAGACAGAGGCATTGTCCTCCACGGTGATAAATATGAGTCAGAAGAATCAATTAAAATTTCAGATGATTTTTTTATTTCAAGTCATAAAAAAACGCTCGAGGATATTTCAACCAAAAAAGGGCCTGACTTGAGCCGCCTTTTGCTCGGCCACGCCGGTTGGACTGCAGGACAATTGGAACGTGAAATTGAGAATGGAGATTGGCTGGTTCAGGAAACAACGCCGGATTTTATTTTTAACATGCAGGAAGGTCAAATGTGGAAGGCCGCAATACACTCCTTTGGTATTGATATCGAAGATTTCTCATCCCTTGGGGGACGGGCTTAACAGACAAACTCCTTGAATTCAACATTTTATTCCATGTAATATCGGCCAATTCTCGTATTTGGAGCCCACTATGAAACAGACAGTAATTCGATCCACCATTATTCTTCTTTTTAGTGCTAATTATATTCCTGCACAATACCTTGCCCTGAAAACTGTACCGGTTGCCACTGGAAATCAATTTCTAATTTTCCCTGCCCAAACCGCCGGAATGGGGTTTGTCTCTATTGCTGTAGATGACCCTTTAGGTGCGCCATTCAGCAATCCTGCCTTAAAAGGCCGAAATGAAAAATCATTTATATATAGTACACCTCTTGTTTCAAAACCAAGTTCTAATGAAGGTCAAACACAAACAATTCCGCTTGGTTATCGCTTTATTGGTGACAATTGGTATGGCACATTTTCTACTGCGATCCAGCGCATAAAAGATTTTAACGTTTCAAACAATTGGCGCAACAATTCATCTTCGAATACATCATTGAATGAGCATAACAATTTATTTGCTTTTGGCTCCATCGGGAAATCGACCCGCCCAAATGATTATGTGGGATTCAGTGTACTATGGGCCGGTTTGGATGGTATGCAGGGTGTAAACCTTTTATACCCGCGAAGCACCGGGGTTGATCAATCGGGATACTTGAGGGAGTTCCGTATAGGAACAGTCACAAATCTAAAAAACGGTGAATCTTATGAAACTGTTTTACTGCGCCATGAAGTTTCAATGGAACACAAAGTTACCTATAATAACTGGGGCTGGGGTAGATCATCAGGGTTTAGGGTTGAAAATGAAAAGGACAATACGATTACAAATGGCTTTCATTTTAAGTATACAAGACCTTTCCGTGAGGACGAAAAATTAGGATTAATCTTTACATATAACCGCAAAGAACATCCCAAAATTCCAAACTATGATATTATGAACATCCCTCGAGATCCGGGGGAAACAAATATTTTTAACCTTGGCTTAGGGTTTTCACGAAACTTTAATGATGACATATTTGCCATGGACCTTATTTATGAACCGGCTTCCAGCCATACATGGGCCGAGGCGGCAAGAGATATTTACAGAGAAGGGAAAATGATAATAATCAAAGGAGCCAAAACTGTCGATAATAAATTTAAATTTGGTAATTATCGTTTCAACATGGGCCTAAAAGGGAAATCCGTTAATAATGCGGAAGCTACCTTTGGTATGTCCTTTTATAAGGTTAATTATACCCTAAACCAAATTGACTATATCACCGATACTCATCGCACCCAGAATGAATCGTGGCTGGAACAAACAATTACTTGGGGATTGACCAAACGATTCGAAAAATTTAATCTTTATTATAATGGCAATATCACCCTCGGAACGGGGTCACCCAGTACTCGGCTGGAGGAATCAGGTCGTGGACGCTTATTCTTTGATGGCTATACAGATTTTATAGTTGCACCGAGAGGGGAGCTACTGTTGAATGAAATTTTCTTACTCACTCACCAGTTAACCTTTGTTATGCCACTTCGCTAAATGTGGGGACTGGATCAAGGAATGAAACGATGAGTACCGGCCTGCCGTAATCCGCCAACTGGTGGATGTAGCCAGGCAGCGAATCATTTCTAAACGTTCGTTTGGCAACAATTCGTTCACTCATCGTTGCAATCCATTGGATGACCCAACATAGTTCTTAAAAACACTTGACTTTTCCCACAGGGAATTATGTGGCTTTGTTAATTAATCCATTTTAACGGTTTCTTTCCACCTCCATATAATTTGTAATTTCGCTGGATGAAAAAGTACCTCCCGGCCCTTGCTGTCATTTTTGCCGCCATTCTCTGGAGTCTTGATGGTTTTCTCAGGCAAAACCTGTTTACCCTTCCGTCCTTCCTGATTATTTCCCTGGAGCATGTCATTGGCGCCATTTTATTTATGCCACTACTCATCAGGGGTTGGAAGGAAGTATCTTCTCTCGGACAGCGGGGATGGATTTCAGTTTTATGGATTAGTATTTGTGGCGGTGTTTTAGGGACTTTTTTCTACACCAAAGCACTTAGTTATGTGAATTATATTGATCTTTCGGTGGTCGTTCTCTTGCAAAAATTTCAACCTATATTTGCCATCGCCCTAGCCGGTATCATCCTGAAAGAAAAAATCACCAGTCGATTCTTTGTCCTGGCCCTAACGGCACTTTTGGGTGGGTATCTGGTCACATTCGGTACCAGTTCTATGAGTAATTGGGATGATAAAACAATCATCGCTGCATTGCTTGCATTACTGGCAGCTTTCAGTTGGGGCAGCTCAACCGTGTTGGGGAAACATGCCCTGAAACGCTTGTCTTTTACAACCGTCACGTCCCTGCGCCTCACCATTACGGGGGCCGTCACCATGCTGGCTCTCATTTCAACCGGGCAATATGAAGCAGTAGCTGAGATGGACTTTTCGCATTGGAAATACATCATCCTAATTGTCCTAAGTTCTGGTTCTTTGGCATTGTTTTTTTACTATTACGGACTCAATCATTTGCCCGCATCTCACGTCACACTCTACGAACTATTCTGGCCCTTGTCGGCCGTCGCCATGGATTGGTTTATCCGCGGCAATATGATGTCAACCGCACAGTGGTTCGGAGCGGCATTGCTCTTAGAATCAATCATTTTGCTCACCCGGGAAAACAGCCTTGGCCAGACTCAGTCTCAGTGATCACCGCCACAATCTAGGGTTTAATATCGCCCACGAATTCTTTTTTGGGTTTGGCGTTGCGTTCCATGATGTATCTACAATTTTGCCTTTATTTTTAACATTGCTGGGGGCTCCCATAAGTGTCGCAGGATCTATCGCCGGATTATTTGCCATCCTGATTGCTGCCCCTCAATTGATCTCGGCCATCATGGCTCGGAATGTGAAGAATGTAAAAGCAGCCACAATCAAAGTTCATTTAACCATTTTACCGCCCATTTTCCTGGCAGGGTTTGTATTCGCTTTTTTTGCACCCACAGGACCTAAGGCCTGGATGTTCTACTATGGTTGTTTTATTTTTTATGCCCTCGCCATCGGCTTTATCATTCCCATCTGGGCCAATTTTTTAAGGCATGTCACCAAACGGAAAAATCGCGGAACATTCCTGGGTATCTCATTTATTGGAAACAGCGCCGGTGGTTTTATCGGCGGAATCTTTGTTAAAAAATTGTTGAGTAGCTCCATTCCTTTTCCCGCCAATTTCGGTTGGGGTTTTCTTATTTTATTTGTTGCTATAATTATCAGCATTATTTCATTCCTTGGATTCAAGACCAAAAATATTGAAATCTCCAGCAAACAGCGATCCATTGGTGATTTTTTTCACGAAGCTAAAACCATTCTCAAGACAAATCATAATTTTAGACGATATATTTACAGCCGTATTTTTTTAACAGCGCAATTTCCTGCCATCAGCCTGTATGCCGTTTATTCAAGAGATATGTTTCATTTCGACATTAGTGATGCGGGGCTTCTCACGGCGGCACGATTGGTCGCCTTCGGTTTTGGCAGTCTCATTGCCGGTCAGATCGGTGATCGTATCGGCTATAAAGCAGCTATGACATTCTGTTTTGCCTGCCACGCGATTGCAATGGGTGTCGCCCTCACGGCCCAGTCCATGGTTTGGGTCTATGGCATCTTCTTTTTCCTGGGATTGGCTCAGGGCGCATTCATGCCGGCAGCCATGTCCATCGTTTTTGATTTTGCCGGTGAGGCGGGAGACAATAAAATGATCATGGCCCTCATTGATACTATATTGAGTCCTTTTGTCCTGATCGCAATCACTACCAGCGGTATTATGAGCGAAACAATCGGATTGGATTTTTTATTCCGTATTTTAGGCGCACTCATGCTGGCAGGTTTACTTATAATCATATTTCTTGTTCATGATCCGCATCAAGAAGTAAAATTGCCTGCAAATCATTAAATGTTTTCCTTGGATTTCTGAGGATACGTACCGCAATTTTACCAATACAAAATGAAGAGTAGTCTCACCAAAACCTTCCTGATTCTATCGCTTGCACTCATTGTGAGTGGTTGCAAAGAAGATCCGCAACGCCATTTAAAACTGGGCAAATGGTATGCCCAAAAGGGATTAGTGGAAGAAGCAATCCTGGAATTTCGGGAAGTCACACGCCTTTTTCCCGATTCGCACAAAGATTTAAAAAGAGAAGAATTTCAAGCTCTCAGTAAAGCACATTATAATCTATCATTAATGTATACTAAAAAAGGGTGGTGGAGTTATGCGCTAAAAGAAGCAGAAACATGCTTCCAGATGCAGCCAACCAAAGATCATTACGACTTGGTCACCCTTATAAAACAAAGGGCCGCACTCGAAGAATCCGGCTCTTAGCTAATTAATTAAAACGTAATTATTTAAGGTATAAAACGTTGCCTTTACTTAATTACGTTTTAAATATTTACAGGTTATCCTCCCTAAATCGAGCCTGAGCGGTGCTCACCCCCATCACAATAAATGATGGAACAGTTGATAAAGTCCGCATCTGGTTTCAGCAGCATAGAAATGGTCCCGGCAATATCTTCCGGTCTTGTGGTTCGACCCATGGGATTTCGTTTTTTGGTGTTCTCAACCCAACCTTCCCAATTGTCAGTAATTTTGGTTAAAGCGCGGGTCGGTGTGACGCCTGCCTGAACTGCATTGGCAGTAATCCCGAATTGACCCAGTTCCCAGCCGATCTGACGAATGATTGCTTCCATTGCCACTTTGGCCACACTAACAGGGCCGTAGCCCTCCATGGCTAAATAATTTCCTTCGCTGGTAAGACCCATCACGCGAGATCCTTTACCCAGCAATCCCTCAGCAAACAATTTTTGCGTCCAATACAATAGGGCATTCCCCATCACATGAACAGTCATATCCATTTGGCGTTGAGTGACCGGTTTTTCACCGAAAAAATTGGTGGTGGTACCAAAGGCAATGGAATGGAGTAAAAGCTTCACGGGCTGTCCACCGGTGATTTCCTTGATTTGAGGAACGTATTTTTCCATCGTTTCTTCCGATGCAGCGTTGGTGTTAAAATAATGGCACCGGCCACCGGTCGTTTCATTTACTTCGGCAATGGTTTCTTCAGCAATTTTTTTTGCTTCCCCACGATCAAAATGAAATGCGATGATGCCAAAACCATCTTTGGCCAGTCGTTTAGCCGTTGCGGCACCGTGTCCGGTTGAACCGCCTAACAATAATACCCATTCAGACATGTTTTTCTCCAATATTTAAGTATGAATTTAGGAAGATAAATTAGCCAAAAAAATGAGATAGAAAACATTATCAAAATAATTCCTCAATTAAAAGTAAATTTGGAGCTTGTATAGGAGTAATAAATGACGCGTAAGAACAGTTTTTCTAAAGAAGATTTAATTGATAGTGGGCTAGGCAAATTATTTGGCGTGGATAAAGGGAAACTCCCGACACCCCCAATGTTGATGATGGACCGAATTCTCCATATTTCTGAAGATGGAGGAAAATATGGTAAGGGCGAAATCAAAGCTGAACTGGATATTGATAAATCACTCTGGTTTTTTGACTGTCATTTCAAGGGTGATCCCGTTATGCCCGGCTGTTTAGGCTTGGATGGTATGTGGCAATTAGTAGGATTCTTTTTAACTTGGATTGGCGGGCAGGGACGTGGTCGTGCACTGGGTGTTAGTGATTTAAAATTTAAGGGACAAGTTCGACCTTATCATGAAAAGGTCACCTATAAGATTGATATTAAAAAGCTTCTGAATCGAGGCGGGAAATATATGATCTGGGCAGATGGTGAATTAAGCACGGGCTTAGATCGTATCATTTATTTTGCTAAAAACCTGCAAGTTGGGTTGTTTGATAATCTCACCTACGACTTTGGTGGTGACCCGGCCCTGGATTCTTTTTAAACAAATCCGTTTCAAACAAACTCAATAATTAGGATATTATATGGCACTGCGGTGTGGCATAGTCGGTATGCCCAATGTGGGTAAATCGACCATTTTTAATGCGCTTACAGCATCTTCCGTTCCGGCGGAAAACTACCCTTTTTGCACGATTGAACCCCACATGGGAATCGTACCGCTTCCTGATGATCGCCTGGAGGAATTAACCAGAATATTTGACCCTGAAAAGGTGACGCCAGCAACGGTAGAGTTTACTGATATTGCCGGTCTCGTCCGGGGTGCCAGTAAAGGGGAGGGGCTCGGAAACCAATTTTTAAGCCAAATCCGGCAAACAGCAGCAATCGTTCATGTGGTGCGCTGTTTTGAAGATGAAAATATCGTTCATGTAGAAGGCAGTGTTGATCCTGTAAGGGATGCTGAACTCATTGAAACTGAACTCCTTCTGGCTGATTTAGATACATTGGAAAAAAGTGTTTACCGCTTATCAAAATTGGCAAAAAAAGAAAAGTCCGCTCAGAAGGAATTGGATGTAGTTTCACAACTTAAATCGCATTGCGATGCAGGTAACATGGCCCGGACGTTTGAAGCAGAAGAAGATGAACTGCCCTTTATTCGTGCTTTGTTTTTACTGACGCGTAAGCCCATTTTGTATGTTGCAAATGTGGATGAAGATGAAATTACCCATGATAAAAGAAACCCTCACGTCCAAACCTTGTTCGACTTTGCCAAAAAAGAAAATAACATCGCCATTAGACTCTGCGGAAAAATCGAACAGGAAATCGCCGTTCTCGATGACGAGGGTAAGGCCATGTTCCTGGATGAATACAACCTCCCCGAGCCGGGATTGAATAAGTTGATCCACGCCGGGTTTAGCCTCTTGGGTTTAGAAACCTATTTTACCGGCGGCCCAACAGAAGTGAGGGCATGGACAATAAAACAAGGCGCCTCTGCGCCGGAAGCAGCAGGAGAGATCCACACCGATTTCCAAAAAGGATTTATCAAAGCTGAAATAATTAAATATGATGACCTTGTGCGCCTGGGCTCAGAAAAGCAGGTAAAGGATGCAGGCTTGGCCCAGCTTCAGGGTAAAGAATACATTGTGCAGGATGGTGACTGCATTTATTTCCACTTTAATGTATAGGTGAGCCCATGTGGTTTTTTATGATATTATCCTACATCATGGTCGCTGTTTCCGGTTTTGGATTGGCCTTAATTGGTTTGAACCATTATTTAGATTTTTGGGCCCAAAATCATATTACTCTAGATTTACTGGTTAGTATCATTTTTATCGCAGCCCAAACATTAGTGATGTTCTTTTTTGTGGGTACCGGTGTTAACGTCCGGGAGTATCTTGAAGCACATGCAGGATTAGGGAAAGACTTATACCAACAGATGTTTGCCATTAAAAGAAAACTGTATCCACCAACTATGATGGTGACTCTTTTATTTATGGCCATGGTCATTATTGATGGCGCTTTTTATATCGGAAAAGTATCTGAATGGTGGTTTCACATATTATACATATTGACTGTTTATTATTTTATAAAGGCGACTTATGTACAACACCAATCGTTTAAAGAGAGTACTGCGATTATACTGGTCATGACCGAAACAGATCGAACTTAATTCCTAAGGCATATTTTTGCCAATTTGTATTAATTTTGTACCCCTTATGAAAAAATCAGTTTTATATCTGCTTCTTCTCATCTTCATCTCCGGATGTTCATGGAATGAGTCCGGCTGGAATAAAGATCAGGTATTTAAATCTGAAAAATTGATTTCTCCAATAGGCCAGGGCAATTCAGGGTTTTCTGAAATGAACCCGTCCCATACCAATGTCACGTCGACCAATCAAATTGGTGATAAGGAAGTGTTGGAGAACCAGCACCTGATGCATGGCTCCGGCGTAGCACTGGGCGATGTGAATGGCGACGGAACGGTGGATATTTATGTTCCTCGAATCCGGGAATCCAACGTTTTATACATTAACAAGGGCGACTGGAAATTCGAAGACGTCACAGTTCAAGCAGGCGTCGAATGCTCAGGGCGATATTCAACCGGTGCTACCTTTGCTGACGTGGATGGAGATCGGGACTTGGATCTCATTGTAACTGCGCTCGGAGGACCCAACAGTTTATTTATAAATAATGGTGTCGGCAAATTTACTGAAAGAATTCTACCATCTTTTTTAGATAGACCCGGCAGCACCTCTTCTGCTTTAGCTGATGTGGATAATGATGGAGATCTGGATCTATATATCACCAACTATAAACGTTTGGCAATGCGTGATTCCCTCCCGCCGCCGGTGATAAGTTTTGATAATACTTTAATGGAATTGACCAATAATCGCTGGGTAGTCATGCCGCCGTTTAACCAGGAATACGAAACAGAAGTCCGAAACAATATTCTTATGCGCTTTGAAATGGCTGAAGTGGATCAATTTTACCTGAATGATGGTAGGGGCAATTTCAATCTGATTGATATTACTCAAAGTCACTTTACGGATGAAGGTGGCCAGCCGATCGACGAACACTTGAGAGATTGGGGGCTCATGGCCCAGTTCCGGGACATTAATAACGACGGCCACCCGGATTTATATATTTGTAATGATTTTGAAAGTCCCGACCGTGCCTGGATCAACAATGGTGACGGTACCTTTCACGCCCTGCCGAAACTGGCCATTCGCCACACCAGTAATTCATCGATGGCAGTAGATTTTTCCGATCTAAATAATGACGGGTTCCAGGATTTCTTTGTGACCGATATGATGAGTCAGTCTCACATCTTGCAGAAAACCCAAATGGGAACCATGGCGCCAACAGCCCTTTCCATCGGTGAAATTGACGACCGTCCCCAGTATATGCATAACACACTATTCTTAAATCGGGGCGATCATACATTCAGTGAAATCTCTCAATACAGCAACACCCATGCCTCTGAATGGTCTTGGGCCAGCATGTTCATGGATGTGGATTTAGACGGGTATGAAGATATTTTGATCACCACCGGTCACATGTATGATGTGCAGGATTCCGATTCGAATCAAAAGCAGAAAGCAGCCTTACCTCATGTGACTTCCTTTGATGAATACAAGCGGATGATGTTTGATTATCCGACATTGGAATTGAAGAATATTGCTTTCCGTAACAAAGGCGACCTCAAATTTGAAACAGTGGCGAACGGGTGGGGCCTCGGTTTAGATAAAGATATTTCTCACGGAATGGCAGCGGCTGATTTGGATAACGACGGCGATCTGGATATTGTTATTAATCGCCTGAATCAAAACTTAGGCCTATTCCAAAATAATTCAGATGCACCACGGTTGGCTATTCGTTTAGTCGGAAAAAAGCCAAATTCACAAGCAATTGGCGCCAAGATTCTTGTAAAGGGTGGGCAGGTTGATCAGTCCCGAGAAATTATCGCCGGCGGGCGCTATCTTTCAGGAAATGATCCACTTCAGGTGTTTGCCGCTGGTGAGCAACTCATGTCGACAGAAATCCGCTGGCGTGACGGCACTACCACGAATGTGGACTCGCTTATACCCAATCAAATATACACAATTCGACAAATTGGCACTGTGGCCCCTGTTTTTACGGGGGAAGATTCCGCTCCCATTTATAAGGATGTGAGCCAGCTGCTGGATCATTCTCACCATGAAGATCCCTATGATGATTTTTCACGACAAAGTTTATTACCGAACCGTTTTAGCCAATTGGGGCCCGGGGTGGTATGGATGGATGCGGACCAGGATGGTGATGAAGATATATTTATTTCCGGCGGGCGGGGCGGTGCTCTCGATCATTTTGAAAATAAGGATGGACACTCTTTCGTCCCCTTTTCTGTTGTAAAAAATTTGGACCAGGATGTAACCAGCCTCTTGAGTAGCGTTGACATCGATGGAAACCAAGGTATCATGGCTGCCAAAACCAATTTTGAATCGGCTGCTCCTAGACCAAGTTCAATATCAACCTATTCCAGAAAAGCCCAAAATGAATTTGAAAGCTTAAGCCATATGGCTGGACCGATGTCTCAGGCTGATGTTGACGGGGACGGCGACTTGGATGTTTTTATAGGTGGGCGTGTTATCCCAAATCAATATCCGAAACCAGCATCATCCGCGTTATACATCAATCAAAATGGCATCCTTAAAATAGAAGGCGAAAACACGATCGTATTTAAAGACATTGGTCTCGTCTCCGGATCTGTATTCAGCGATATCGATAATGATGGTGATCCTGACCTCATTTTGGCGCTGGAATGGGGGCCTGTAACTGTCCTTGAAAATAATGGTGGGCGATTTAAGAATGTCACTGCTAACATGGGACTCTCCAAATTCAAAGGGTGGTGGAATGGTGTGGCCAGCGGCGATTTTAATGAAGACGGACTGCTTGACATCGTAGCGACAAATTGGGGAATTAATACCAAGTATCATTTTTCTAATGAACATCCCCGGAAAGTCTATTTCGATGATTTTGATAATAACGATGTCCTCGACATTGTAGAGGCACATTATGATGATCAATTCCAGGATTTCGTCCCTGAACGTGGCTTTTCGTGTATTTCAAATGCCATGCCTTTTGTCCGGGAAGATAAACAAACTTTCCTGAATTATGCTCAATCGAGCTTGGGAGATATTTTTGGCAATTCATTGAACAGCGCCCCTTATCTTGAGGCGAACACTTTGGAGAGTATGGTGTTTTTAAACAATGGGAATGGGTTTGATCCTGTTGTTCTTCCTTTTGAGGCACAGATTTCCACTGCCATGCACGCCGGTGTGGCAGATATCAATGGGGATGGACATGAGGATATTTTCCTAAGCCAGAATTTCTTCGCTGTTCAAAAAGAAACCGATCGAAATGACTCAGGGAGAGGACTCATTATTCTTGGGGATGGAAAAGGCAATTTTGAATCACTCCCGGGACACTTAAGCGGTATTCAAGTTTATGGTGAACAGCGGGGGGCCGCATTCGCCGATTTTAATATGGACAATCGCATCGATTTACTGGTCACACAGAATGGCGCCCAAACAAAACTATATCAAAACATAAATTCAACACCGGGTTTGAGTGTCAGATTACGGGGACCAAAAACTAACCCTTGGTCTTTTGGAGCAAAAATGGAAATCAGGTATAAGGATGGTACTGTAGGGCCGGTAAGAGAAATTCAATCGGGGTCAGGATATTGGTCTCAAAATTCACCGGTGCAAATCCTGGGACTAAAAAGCGAAGCGGACTATCTTAAAATACAATGGCCCGATGGTTCGAAAACCACCGAGCCATTAAAAGGGAATAAATTAACCATTACCTTTGGCGGGAGTTAATCAGTAGGTCAATGGAGCGTAGACGGTTATTCGTATTTTAACGCTTTAACGGGATTTGAGGTCGCCGCTTTAATTGTCTGAGTAGTAACCGTCCCCAGGGCAATAATTAAAGCAATTACACCGGCAAATAAAAAGGTGAAATGATTAAAGCCAATTCGATAAGCAAAATTTTCAAGCCAATCCGTCATTGAGTAATAAGATATTGGCCATGAAACAACTGCAGATATTAGCACCAACTTCAGAATGTCCCGGGAGAGCAGAAGGTAGATGTTGGGAACGGATGCCCCTAAAACCTTGCGTATTCCGATTTCCTTAGTGCGTTGTTCCACTGAATAGGAGGCTAAACCAAAAAGACCAAGACAAGCAATGAATATGGCCAAAAACGAAAATACGGTGATAATTGATTTTGTTCTATCTTCATCAGCGTAGGTCTGCTTAAAGTCATCTTTTAGGATGACATATTCATAGGGTTGGTCGCCGGCATATTTATTCCAAGTGGATTCAATAAAATTTATCGTACCCTGAACATCATTTTCTGCGATGCGTACCGCTGTATATCGTCCGCCACCACCGGAGTCCCATTGATACATAACCATGGGCCGAATGGGAAATTGCAGAGACTGAAAATTATAATCCTTGACCACGCCGATAATTGTTCTTGATCTACCATTTGGTCCACCTCCCGGTGATAATAGTGATTTTCCAACCGGGTCTGAAATCTGCAAAGCGGTTATGGCAGCTTCATTAATAATTACGCCTAACGAATCTGCCGGTTGTCCCGGCCTGAAAAAATGTCCGTCTACCAATTTCATCCCATAGGTTTCAGCATAGGAATGATCTGTAAATATGACATGTAGTAAAGCGGCATTTTCTGCCGGTTCTCCAGCCACTTGGTGAACATTAGAGTTTGTTGATTGGTGTCCGATTAGTGTACTGGAATTAGATACATTTATTATGTTCGAGTTTTGCCTCAGGTCTGTTTTAAAAGCCTCAATCTGAGCCCGGATATCATCCGTTTTCTTTACCATGACAATGTTATTATTGTCATATCCAAGTTCCTTGGATTGGATATATCGCAACTGGTTTCTGACCACCAGGGTTCCGGTAAAAAGGGTAACTGAAACAATGAACTGGAATACGACCAATCCACTTCTCAGCCATGATTGGCGCCCCTTTGCCAAAGAGCCACCCTTCAATACTTGAACCGGATTAATTGAAGCCAGATAAAAGGCTGGATAAATCCCTGAGATGGTGCCTACACCCAAAACCAACAGCAATAGAATAGGAATGATCCAAGGATCGCCAAATAGGTTAAGGCCCAAGGTTAAGCCAACCATATTATTAAAAGCAGGGAGCAGCAGTTGGACCAAAACCAAAGCAATTAGAACGGAAATAAAACTTAACAAAATAGATTCAGTTAAGAATTGTTGGATCAATTGCTTCCGGGTTGATCCTAGGGTTTTACGGATCCCGACTTCTTTTGCCCGTCGGGCAGACCGCGCCGTAGCAAGATTTATGAAGTTAATACAGGCTATCACTAAAATGAAAATAGCGATAAGGGAAAAGATCTGCACATAAATCATAGTGCCTGTTGATTCCAATTCTCCCTCCAGAGTAGAACGTAAATGAATATCAGTTAACGCTTGGAGATAAAAACCATAGGATGTTCCTTTTTCTTTCAATTTTTCGAAACTTACCCCCAAAGCCTGTTCTATTTGTGGTCCCGCATATTTGTCAACTAAACCTGGAAAGGCATCTTCAACTTGTGTATAGGAAGTGTTTTTATCCAGTACCAGGTATGTAAAAAAATTATTGCTAACCCAGAGGGGATCACTCGCAGATTGAGGAAAAGTAATCATAGATGCCAGAAAATCAAAATGGAAATGGGTATTGTGAGGCGGGTCTTCAATAACTCCGGTCACCTGGTAATCACGAGTCCGGTCGGAATTCAATGTTTTTCCCATGGGGTCATCGGACCCGAAATACCTTTCCGCTGTAGATTTTGTTAATACAACCGTATTAGGCTGGGTCAGGGCAGTTTTTGGATCCCCCTGAATAAATTTTACTGTTAAAACATCAAAAAAATTAGAATCCGCAGCAAACCATCGTTCTTCACTGAATACTTTATCATTATACCTGATTACAGGAAACCCAAAAATTCTCGTGCGGGTTGATTTTAAAACGCCTGGTATTTCCTCGACAAAAGCAAGACCCACCGGTGCGGGAGAAAATGGCATGTTAAACTCATTCCCCGCCAAAGAACCGCGAACCGCAACTCGGTAAATGTTTTCTGCTTGATCATTATAACGATCATAGCTGAGCTCGTCCCGGACAAAAAGCATGATCATCAAAAAGGAAAATACTCCGATAGTTAACCCCGTAATATTCAGGAAAGTAAATCCTTTTTGTTTATAAAGATTTCGAAAAGCAATTTTAAAATAATTTTTTAGCATATTCTTCACATTGGTTTATGTTATTTTTCAAATTTACGATCATAGTAAAGGCAGTCTTTATTGATGTTCCAGACTCTTTAAACATGAAACTTGCTATTTCCATTTTCCGATACAATGTCACCGTCAAACAGGTTTATCGTCCGCTTCGCATATTCGGCATAGGCTGGTGAGTGGGTAACCATAATGATGGTGGTTCCCTCAGCATTTAATTCAGTTAAAAGTTTCATGACTTCATCACCATGGGATGAATCCAGATTTCCTGTGGGCTCATCCGCCAGAATGATCTTGGGATCAGATACCAAGGCCCTGGAAACCGCTACGCGCTGCTGCTGTCCTCCTGAAAGTTGTTGCGGATAATGCCCTGAGCGATGTTTAATGCCCATTTTTTCAATAACAGTATCTACTTTTTTCTTACGTTCAGAGACTGACATATTTAAGTAGAGTAAGGGTAATTCAACGTTCTCAAAGGTTGTTAATTCGTCGATCAGATTAAAGCTTTGGAAGACAAAACCGATATTCTGTTTTCTTAATTCCGCTCTTTTCCCTTCACTGTACCCAGATACCTCCTGGTCTAGAAAATAGTATTCTCCATCGGTGGGATTATCGAGTAAACCCAGAATGTTCATGAGGGTCGATTTTCCGCACCCGGAAGGACCCATAATTGATACAAATTCACCTTTTTCGACAGAGAGGTCAACTCTGTTTAAAGCAGTCGTTTCGACTTCTTCAGTTCGAAAGACCTTATGCAGCTTATTGGTTCTAACCATGATTGATTTTCCTTTTTGTTAATTCTTTTTTAATACCAATTTTTCAACGTCCCCGTATGTATCGTAGGAAGATGTAATAACCCGATCGCCAATTTTTAATCCCCCGAGAACTTCAAATACATCCGCATTCTGTCTTCCAAGGTTAATGGATTGGCGCGTAGCAAATTCACTCGATGTATCTACAAGGTAAATCCACTGCCCGCCGGTTTTTTGAAAAAAGCCCCCTCGATCTAGCAATAGGGCACGTGACGGGTCACCCAATTCCAAACGGATATGTTGTGACTGTCCCCGTCGAATTCTGTTTGGCTCTTCCTCAGAAAATGCCATGTCTACCTCAAAGCGGCCATTCAACACTTCAGGATAAATCTTGCTAACAATCAGCTTGTATTTTTTACCATCAAGATTGAATGTTCCCCGCAACCCTAGTTGAACCCGCGATATATAATATTCATCAATAGCTACTCTCAACTTAAACCCGTCCAATACATCTATCTGCCCGAGGCGTTCTCCCCGGTTTTTGGATTCACCGATTTCGGCATTCAAGGATGTAAGTTGTCCAGAGACAGGGGCTTTTATAACTAGGTTGTCTAGGTTTAGTTTGACGATTTCCAAATTATTTTTCATTCGTTCCAATGATGATTCCAGTTGCTCCAGTTGGACTTCACGAAAAATGGAATCTTGTTGGTAGGATTGAAGCGCCAGTTCACGCTTGCCTGTTAAATATTCATAATTATCTCGAGAATTTTCGTAATCCTGAGGAGCAATCAGGTTCTTATCAGCCAGTTCCTTCTTGTTCCCAAAATCCCGTTTTGATTGTTTAATCTGGTAATCCAGATCCAATATTTTGGATTGCAGATTAAGACGGTTTTGCCCCATCGCCAGGCGGGTATTCCGTAAGTTATTACTCTGTTGGAAAAGCTCCGCTTCCCTATACATTATATCCAGGAGCATATTGGTGTTACCCAATTTTAATATGGGGTCACCTTTTTCAACAATACTGCCCGCTTCTAAAAAAAGGGCCTCAACACTTCCGCCCTCTTTTGCATCCATATAAATTGTTTTAATGGGAATTACCGTCCCGATGATAGGAATAAACTCTTGAAATTCCCCATTCTGAACAGTGGAAATCACAATGCGGTCTGTATTTACATTCAGTTTAGTACTGTGATCACCCAATAATAATTCATAAAGAACCAATGAACTGATTATACTTATGACGGAAACCCAAAATATTTTTAATGGCGGCCACTTTTTTTTCTCGATTTGTCGATCCATATTCTGGCTTAGACAACCGTTTAGGCCATTTTGTTGTCACCTTTTACAGATTAATAAAATAAATTAAAAAGTGGCTAATAATTCGGTATCACGGGACGAGAAAAGCCTGCGTCAAACTACACGTCATGTTTTGTCTTTTTCAATTTCTTTGGCGGCAAGGACTTGATGAACGATTCACAGACACCTACCCAATATTCAAGTTCTGAATCGTTTTCGAAGCCTTCCGGTTCTACGTAAACCATGCCTTTCATTGCCTTGCCTGTAAAATCCATTTCTTTTACATGTTTCTTTGACAAACATTCTTCATATTTTTCTGGGCCTACGCGTGCCATGAGTGTATCACCGACAATGCCGCTGCACATGTGATCTGAAACCATAAAGCACAGGCCGCCAAACATTTTCTTTGCTTCAACATCACTTCGATCGTTGAAGTACTCATGCAGCCTTTCAGCTAATCCTTCATCGTAAGCCATAGTCTAACTCTCTTATTGTGGTGCAAGTATAACAATACGTTATATAATGGTACGAAAATAGTGCATTATTCAGGTCATTTTTCTTTTCATTATTATTCTCCTTTAATTACTAATGTTTTTGATGGATACCCGGAATTAGTATACCCGATAACAAACACAGTATTTTTGTTGGCCCAAACATCATATTTTGAAAATCCATAAATATCATTTAGACTGTAATTCGTATTTGATATAGGTCCGCCATCAAGCTCTATGATTGGTACTGCTATCCAGGAACGGCCGTTATAATGCCACATGCTACCTGATAAAACACCGCTGTGTCCAATAACATATACATCCTCAGGAGAACTGGCCCATATTTTATCCATGTTAGTTTGAAGATCACCGGGGTAATAAAGGGTATCAATGGTCCTGGTATAATCCCTTGGGTCTTTAGGACCTTTCTCTTCGTCAAACAGACTACAGCCTGCCAAGATGATAACCAAAATGGGAACTAAACAAGTGAGGCGATGATTCATTAAAATATCATTGAATAATTATTTAAATGTACAACCAAATATTAATAACTGTTGGCATAAGCACAATGGGGCCTTAATGGGGGGTTAATAACAATGAGGAGAAACGTGGACCCTGTAGCTTGCCTGGCAGCCTTTTTGGAGCAGGTTGAGAATCTCCAGGCGCGGCTTCCTGATTTAACCGATTAGAAGTTTTAGACGGATCAATCTTTCTCGAATTGAGAAAGCTGCTTTAATATGTCAGCTTTTACAGTGTCGAAGTTCTTCTAATCCTCCATTTTCCAGAAAGCGATTCCACCGGCTTGTTTGCCGATTTCAGCCACAGCAACCGATTTTAGACTCTTAAGATCAAATATTTCTACCGAACCCGGTTGCTTGCCCACACCTTCGACAGAAACAAAAGCATACCGGTTATCCGGCGAAATGACCACCCCATGAGTGACCTTGCGGGTGTTTTTAAATTTGGCAATTTCTTTTCCCGTTGCTAGATCCCACACAGCAGTTTTGGCAGCACCTTTGTAGGTCACGACCAGGTATTTTCCGTCGCTACTGACTTCACAATTATAGGGGGCCTTGTCGGTTTTAAATGTGCGCACGGCGGCCCATTTTTCTAAATCAATTTCAACCACTTCATCCGTGCCGTTATTCACGACATAAACAAACTTATCGTTTGGATGGGGATAAACCCAGGTGGGTTTTTCCGGCGGCATTTTATGCTTCATATTGGCCATGGCGCCTTTATCTTTTCCGCCCATCTTCATTTTACCGTGGTCCATCTTTTTCATTTTACCGCCACTATTATTCATCATTTTCATGGATTTGGATGCCGTTGACATTGTCCGCGTTAACTCCATGGTCATTGCGTCAATTTCATACAGCGCACCGGACATCATCGCCACCGAATAATGACGCAGGCCATTGTTCAGCAAGCGGGATCCGTGGGGCATAATTCCTGTTTCAACCCTTTCGATTTCGATCATTTCATCCGGGTCTACGATGGAAACAGTACTGGCCTTCTCGTGGCCGCCATGTAAGTTGAAATTCACAATGTATAGCAATCCGGTGGAATTTGAAATTCCCATAGTAGCGGGAAAAAGGCCCAATTCCAATCGGTCAACCAATTCATCGGTGCCGGTTTTATATTTATACAGATGGCCAAAAGGCAGACCATGAGCCATGGACAGATACCAATAATCTCCATCAGGAGAAACGGTAATTCCATGGGGCCCTTCTATCTCAACCGGCCATACGCCGACCGGGATGCGTTTTTCGACATAGACGTTTTTCCCATCAAAACGAATCAGAGCTACCTCATCCTCAGATTCTGTAGCGCAGTACACATAATAATCTTTGGCACTGATAGCTGTTAATCCAACTATCAGGGCCAAAGCCAATTTCAATATATGCTTCATATTACCCCCCTAATTAGTACCCATACGGTTTTCATCAACCAATTTCACGGCCCAAAGACCATTATTCATATCTGAAAAATAAATCAGACCTTTGTAAGGCATCGTGCCCCAAACATTCGGGCGATTCGGCGTGAACCCATCCGGATCCACCGACTGGAAAAAGGCCATCTCCCGGCCTTGAGCATAGATATCCCCCAGCAATTCACCGGAAATATCAACGATTCGCAGACCGCCCTGGTAGTAGGAGGCCAGCAAAGTGTCCCCATGGACCCAGTGATTATGTGAACCTGCTTCAGGCACTTGATAAACAGCCGTTTCCTTTGGATTATCCGTGTCGGAAAAATCCAGGAAGTGGAAGCCGCCCATCATACCGAAAGCGCCGCCCCATTCATCACCGGCGATGATGTAGAACTTATCCGTAGATTGGCTGATAAAGGGAAAAGCGGCGTGGTTGTACCCATTCGGATCCTGCATATTCCCAAGTTTCACCGGATTCCCCGGGCTGCCTTGTCCCGCTTTGGCTAAGAAGGGGTTGAATTGCTTTTTAGAGCGATTCTTTTCATCGATTTTTAACCCTCCAATATCCACTACGTGAACACCGTCGGCCCAGTTGGATGAATAGGCAATTCCGTCAATCACCCATACATCGTGAACACCATGTCCGGGTGTGCCCAATTCATAACTTCCTACACGAAAGGGATTGCTCGGGTCTTCAATATTAATCACATCGTATTTGCGTCCATTGTTTACAGCGTAAACGTGATTATCGTAAATAAATACATTATGAACGCCGCCGGTCATATCATCGTTATACTCAGCGATAATTTTAACATTGAAAGGGTCCCGGACATCCAGCACCACAAATCCGTTTTTACGGTTAGAAGCGCCTTCTCGTGTGATGACGCAAATTGTGCCATCTTCAGAAACTTTAACGTCGTTTACTGTCCGGGCATCTACAGTAATTGTATCAATAATGACCATGTTAGCCGGATCGGTCACATCCCAGAAATAGGCTTCCCCATTGGCACTCCAGGTTCCGGTGGCAGCAAAATCTTTGCCTTCATGTTCCCCAACCCCGGACCATACCCAAAGGTCCGAAGTGCGTACATCAGAGATTGTTCCGTGGCCGACTACTTCAACCCGTTTCCGAACATTCCGCGCTTCAACTTTAATAATTTTCCTCGCAGAATAACCGCTGGATTGAGCCGTGATTGTGTATATACCGGGTGTTTCAGCGACAAATTTGCCTTCCGGCGTAAGCATCCCCGAGGCGGGCAAACCGATACCATATTCTGCTTTTCCGGAGAATGAAAATATTATCGGAACATCCTTCACTTCTTTCCCGGAACGCATAAGCGTTTTAGCCTCAAAATTTAGGACATCTCCAGTGCGAATTTTGTCTGCTTCTGCAGATAAAGTTACCCTGCGAACCAGATTTTTTACCACCTTCACTTGAACTGTTTCTGAAATACCATCTGCAGTGGCGGTGATGGAAATTTTGCCCGGTTTTTTCCCCTTCAAGTTTCCGTAACTATCAAAAACGGCCACGTCCGTCTTACTAGATGTTAGTACCACATCAACGCTATCCCGTACAAGGTTAGCTTTGTCATAGACTGTTGTTCGAAAATTGGCCGTTGTACCGACGTACACTTTGGCCTGAGGTTCTTCAAACGCTACCCGATCTAATGGCGGAAAAGGCACCTGAACTACCATTTTATCATAAACCCGGTCTTCCCGTTTCTTAGAAATACTGCGCACACTCAAGAGCAGTTTCCCCGGCTTATGTGCTTTTACCGTAATACGGGCAACGCCGGTAGAATCACTGATCCTGGGACTAGATTCCAAAGCCCGCCGTGGACGGCCATAGGCATAAAAAGGGTTATTTGACAGTTCACCATCCTGGTTCAACAGCTTAATTGTGACTTCACTTGTTTCACCCACATGGAGGAATATTGAATCCGGTTCAAACACAAAATACAGAGAATCTTTCTCGACATCTTCCGTTTCTTGGGCCCATCCTAAACAAAGACTAAACAGGGCGATTGAAAATATTTTTCTCATAGTTTTTTTCTCCTTACTCATGGTGTAGCCGTATCTTTCTTTTCGTCATCCTCAATCTGGATACAGTACAACCCGCTATTCATATCGGCAATAAAAATGTAATCCTTATATGGCTGAGCACCCCAAACCATGGGCGCATTCGCAATCTTTCCTTCTTTATGGGAAGATTGAAAAACGCCGATTTCTCGACCCTGCTTATAAAGATCTCCAAGCAATTCTCCAGATATATCCAGGATTCTCAAACCGCCCTGGTAATACCCGGCCAAGAGGATATCGCCATAAACCCATAAATTATGGCTACCGGCTTCCGGTACTTGATAAAGCGCATCTTCTCTGGGATTCGCCGGATCATTAAAATTCAAAAAGTGAAACCCACCGCGCGGATTGGATGGTTCGCCTTTGGTCGCGTTGACGCCCCAGGGAAAAGTTTCATCCCCGGCAACGAGGTAAAAGTCACCGGTGGATTGACTCACGAAAGGAAAAGCAGCATGGTTCCGACCAGTAGGATCTCCCATTTCCGCCAGTTTTACGGGATTTGAAGGACTCCCTTGACCCGCTTTTGCTAACAATGGATTGAACTGAGATTTTGATCGATCCGCCTCGTCAAATTTCATACCACCCACATCAACAGCAACGACGCCATCACTCCAGTTTGATGAATAGGCAATGCCATTTTCAATCCATACATCGTGGATGCTGTGACCTGGGGTATCCAGTTCAAACGCCCCGACGCGGAAAGGATTTTTCGGATCTTCAATATTAATAATGTCGTATTTGCGTCCATTGTTGACAGCATAAATATGATTATCATTAATAAATACATTATGCACACCGCCGGTCATATCATCATTGAACTCGGCAGAGATCGTCACATTGTAAGGGTCAGACACATCCAAGATGACAAAACCGTTTTTGCGATTGGAGGCACCCTCACGAGTGATGACACCCACCCGACCGTCTTCGGAAATTTTCACATCATTCACTGTACGAGCATCAACTGTTATCGTATCAATAATGAAAAGGCTGTCAGGATTCGTTACATCCCAGAAGTAGGCTTCTCCGTTGGATCCCCAAGTGCCGGTTACAGCAAAATCTTTGCCTTCGTGCTGACCGATTCCGGCCCATACCCATAGATCGCTCGTGAGCACTTCCGAAATTAAACCATGGCCGACCTTTTTAATTTTCTTTTGCACATTTCGAGGAACAACCTTGATTATTTTCTGATCGGAATACCCGCCAGACGAAGCAATAACGGTATAAATACCGGCTGTTTCTGCCACAAAGCGGCCATCTTCTGTAACCAAGCCCGAAGCAGGCAACCCAAAATCACCGTAGTCCGCTTGCCCCGAATATGAAAAATCAATCGGAGCATCATTCACTTCACGTCCGGAACGATTTAAAGCTTTGGCCTCAAAATGAAGTACATCGCCCGTGCGGATTTCATTTTTATCAGTTGCAAGTGTAAGGCGCCGAACGGGGTTTTTAACCACACGAATTTTCATGGATTCAGTAATATTCCCGGCAGTGGCGCTGATGGTAACCCTGCCTGTTTTTTTGGTTTCTAAATTCCCAAAAATATCAAAGTCGGCCACGGTGGGGTTGTTGGATTTTAAGGCGATTTCTGTGTCACTTCGATCTAGCCCCGCTTCATCAGAAACCTTTACCCCAAAATGAGTGGAAGTTCCTACATACAGTTGACTTTTAGTTTGTTCGAAGGTCACCTTTGAAAGCGGAGGAAAGGGCACCTCAATCTTTATTTTATCACGCACACGATCATCTCGTTTAACAGTGATGCTTTGAACCCTGAGAGACAATTCCCCCGGTTTATAGGCCTTGACCGTAACAGTAGCAACTCCCGTAGAATCACTCATCCTGGGGGAGACGGTAAGCGTTTTCCGTGGCGTCCCATAAATGTAAAAAGGGCTCTCGGCTAAATCGCCATTTTCATTTAATAGTTTAATGATGATCTGTTTCGATTCCCCTACATGCATATCAAGGGAATCAAATTCAAATTCAAAGTGGGGGTTTTCTTTTTCAGTGACCGCTTCTTCCTCTTGGGAAAAAGCGAATGCTGTGATGAATACAGCAACTAATAACTTAGGAAAGTTTTTCATTTTTTGTCCTATTCCAATCATGAATGTTAATTTGAATCAAGCGTCGATTAAATACGTGATCCAAAGTACCACAGACGACTCCCTCCTCAACCTTGGTGTCTTCTGCTTAAAATGCCGCTGAATATACA
>Ga0114933_10000122_pt1 | contig 94739 bp, 91 predicted proteins | sample 4SBtaG_FD_89691 | JGI IMG/M metagenome (GOLD analysis project Ga0114933, IMG submission 89691) | Deep subsurface microbial communities from Kolumbo volcano to uncover new lineages of life (NeLLi) - 4SBTROV12_W25 metaG | ecosystem: Environmental > Aquatic > Marine > Volcanic | place: Kolumbo...
GCCTTTTTCTCCTATGTCTCCAAACGCACACCAAGTAACGGCAACAACAGTCACCCAAAACAGAGCACCCGGCCAACAACCCCCACCAAAACCGACCCCAAAAACTAGGACAAAAGCACCACTCCGGTCTCAGTTTTTGGGCCGCGTCAACCGATTGGAAACAGCGACGCACCCTATGGAGGGCCGACAGGGATGTCTCAGATCACGGTCATCGTGACCTTCTACAACCAAGCGGCGTGGGTCGGCTGCGCCCTGGATAGTGTCCTGGCGCAAACCCATCCCGATGTGCAACTGATCATTACCGATGATGCGTCAACCGATGACACGTCGATTGCCATCTCTCAATGGCTGGTCGACCATCGACACGATCTGGCTGACCGATCTATGGCTCATCAGGTCGTCACCGCTGCTAGCAATATCGGCCTGCCGGCGATCCTCAACAAGGCGCTCGCCCAAGCAACCGGCGCGGCCATAGCAATCCTAAACGGCGATGACTGGATGGCTCCCGATCGAATTCAACGCCAGCACAACGCCCTGGACTCCGCACCATGCGCAGTCGGGCTTGTTTACTCCGACATTCGCCTTCACAGTGCTGACGGGAGACCGACCGGTCAGGTCCTGCCGTTGCCAGGAACACTCACTCTCAATGGCCAAGTCCTGCGACGCTTAATTACCGAAGAATCGCTGATCGGCATGTCGATGATCATGTTTCGCCGGAGCATGCTCTCCGAAATCGGAGAGTTCGATACCTCGTTGATGGCCGACGATTTCGACTTCATCTTGCGGGTCGCGGCAGCCAATTACGAGTTCCGGTACATCCCAGGGGTCGTGACCAATGTGCGTCGCTACTCATCCTCAATGACTGGGGGTGACAATTTGGGAGCGCTTTTTCAGGGCCAGATCGTGGCGTTGCGAAAGTTGTTGGGCCCTGACCAGACCCTCAACGACGTCGTCTATCGGCGACTCGAGAACCTCGCGATCACTTTGCATGGACTCGACGGCCATAGCCGAGAAGCTCGAATCGCGTTGTGGCACGTATTACGCGGGCGGCCATCCAAGCGGGCCGCTCGCGGGTTGGCCGAATGCCTGTTGCGGCTCCCGGCTCGATCCCTAGCGCCGCGTCGACGAGTCCCAAACTCAGTTTGATGCCAGCGCGACCGATTGGAGGGGCAGCGCGCATCATGGAGAACCGATTGCAGACGACCGAGGAAACCAAGACCCAGATCCACGAGCGACCGGTCCCCGAAGTCGTGGTCTACCTAATCCACTTCAACGCGCCCGAATGGCTCTCATCGGCTATCCAGTCTCTAAACAGCAGCAACGGCTGCTCTGTGAAAATCGGGGTGATCGACAACAGCGCATCGCTGGATGCGAACTCGGTCCCGGCCGCGGTTCGACTGATTGAGCCTGGAGACAATACCGGCTACACCGGCGGCGCAAACCGGGCCCTGGCAGACTGCCGAATCCACTATCCCGCGGCGACTGAAGTAGTAATAGCCGCGCACGACGCACACGTCGAGACGCAGACACTCGCCTTGCTCCACGCGTCTCTCGCCGCCGATCCGTCGATCGGCATCGCATACCCTCACCTTCTTGAACCGGCCGCGACGTTCGGTGGAACCTGGGATGGTCGGCGAGCGACAATGATCACCGACCCGAATATGTCGCAAGACGCCGTCTGGGGCTCGGGGACACTAATGATGCTTCGCATGGCTTGCGTCGATGATGTTGGGTGTTTCGATGAGGGTTTTTCGTCATACGCAGAGGATGTTGACTACGGGCTTCGAGCCACTGATGCTGGCTGGAAGGTACACGTTGATAACCGCGCCGCGGCCTGGGGCCTCGGCTCAGCATCACCGCTGGCCCCCCGCCTCATCGCGGTCAATTCCGTTCGGCTGCGAGTCAAACGGTCCGGGTGGGCCGCGCTGATTCCTGCCCTTGCCGAGCAAGCTTTCGCGCTGACAAGGTCGCTAGCCGTCGCCGTTGGTTACGGCAAACAATCCGCCGAGAGCCGGGTCCGTGCCCGAGAATCGGCACGAAACCGGGCCCAGATCCTGCGCCAGATCTTGACGGATCTGCCGTCATGGCATCAGACCGGCGTCGCCCGCGAGGCTCGGCGATGAGCCTTCACCCAACTGTTGTTATCGGCATGCACCGCAGCGGGACCAGCGCGGTGACCGCCTGCCTGTCGGCACTCGGCCTCGCCGTTCCCCACCTGCATGAGCAAATTATTGCACCCGACAACCCCGCTCATCTAGAACCACGACGAATCGCTCTGCACAACGACGAATTGCTCGCCAGCGCTGGGGCGAAGTGGGACTACCCCTCCGAAACCCGTCCCGCCGCGAGCAACAAGTGGAAAGACCAAGCGATCCAGCTCATGTCGGAGGCGTTCCCGGACTCTCCATGGGTGTTGAAGGACCCTCGGATGTGTCTGCTGCTCGAGAGCTGGGACATGCTCCCTGAATCGACCCGATACGTATTCGTTAGTCGATCGCCCGTTGACGTGGCCGCTTCGCTCGCTCGGCGCGACCACATGACTGCGGCCCACGGGGAAGCATTGTGGGAGATCTATAACGCAACCGCCGAGGCGTCCCTTCAAGGCAAGCCGGTCTACGCGCTGACGTTCGAACAGCTCCGTGGCGATCCAGAGGTTCATCTTCGAGGTCTTGCCGAATTCATCGGTTCGCGAGAGGACCCCAGGCTTGACGCTCAAATTTCGACAGCTACGAATCTCCTGGACCCAAAACTGGGCAACGCGGCCGATGTCGCACCTACATCCATAGGCTCAGCTCGTTGGCGTCATCTCGAATCGTTGGCTGGCGCTCACTCGGTGTTCGAATCAGGTCCGCAGCCCCAGCTCGACTCGGCGACCCAAACAATCGCGCTGCATCGCCAGGACCGAGCACGTCGGTCGATCAAGAGAGTCATACATCAAGGCCCAGTCAAGATTGCCTCAGCCCGACTCACCCGCCTCGGCCAGAAGGCGCATGCCGTCGCTTGGCGCAAAACGTGATCGGGGCCACGATCGCCTCGCGTTTCGCAGGTTCCGCCCGCGGCACACTTACGGGGCCGGTGCGCCTCAAACGCAGAGTTGAGCGCCTCACCGGCTCCCTCACTTCGCGTCTCGCCGCGATTTCGCTACTCGCCATTGTCAGCGGCCTTCTCGAAGGAACAGTGCTGATGACAGTCGCCTGGATTGCGACATCGCTAACCGAAATCAGCGATTCAACGTCGGTTCTTGGCGGCGTTCTATCTTTCATGCCTCAACAAACGCGGCCGTTGTTGATTCTCGGTTTTGTTCTCGTGAGCCTGTACGCGCTCAACGAGGCGGTCGCCGCTTACGTAAATGCCAAGCTCCATGCGCGAGTGGCTTACCAAGTTCGCCACCACATCCTTGACTTGTATTCGCGTGGGGGATGGAGTGCCAAAGAACCCTTGGAAGGGTCGGCTCTGAACCAGCTGGCGACGGCGAACTCTTCCAAGATCACCGGAATCGTCACTGAATTGGCCAACATGGTTGCGTTCGCGTTCAGCTTTTCGGTCCTGATGACTACCGCAATCGTCGTCGATCCGCTCGCGGCCGGGCTGGTGGCGACCGGAGTCGCCGGCGTGCTGGCAATTACAGTCCCATTCGTCGAAGCGTCCCGGCGCCAGCAAACCCATCTCGCCGAGATAGGTCGAGATTACGTCGCTGAAGTTCAACAACACAGTGCACTAGCGCGCGAAATCGAGGTGTTCGGAGTACAGCAAGCAGCCGCCGAGGCAATCGACCTAATCAACCGCAAGCAGGCCCGTCGAGGATTTCGAGCCCGGCTGTTGGTCAAGCTGAATACCGCCGTTTACAAGTCGAGCAGCCTCGTCCTTGTTCTCGGCATGCTGAGCATGGTCGTCGTCGCTGGCGCAAGCGATTTGTCGCGCTTCGCGGCCGTCGCGCTAATCCTGCTCCGGTCGATCTCCTATGGCCAGGCGACCCAACGTTCTTGGCAGCAGATGGTCGAGTCATCGGCTTGGCTCGACCAGGTTGAGGCGGATCTGGAGCCACTTGCCGCCACAGTTGGGACGGGCTCAACTGACGCGTCGGTGCGCGTCGAACGGGTGGGTGCCGCGGCCATCGAGCTGCGAGACGTCGAGTTCGGTTACGTACCGGGCATCGATGTGCTTCGCGGCGTCAGCTGCAAGATCGACGCCGGCGCGGTTGTGGGCCTGATCGGGCCGTCCGGGTCGGGCAAATCAACGCTGGCCGAGATCTTTCTGGGCCTGCGCACTCCGAGCACCGGACAGTTCCTCATCGACGGAGTCGATCGTCGTGATGTGCACCCCGACGATTGGAACCACGCTGTTGCTTACCTTCGTCAAGAGCCGGTGTTGATTCGGGGATCGATCGTGGACAACGTTCGTTTCTATCGGCCATGGGTTAGCGACGCTGATGTTGAGCAGGCCCTCGAACAAGCCAGCATCTTGGACGAAGCCGCGGCTTGGCCCGATGGTCTCGAAACCGATCCTGGCACGCTCGGCACCAGAGTGTCGGGGGGGCAAAAGCAGCGCATTGCCTTGGCGAGGGCTCTGGCCGGCAAACCCCGGCTACTGATCCTTGACGAACCGACATCGGCGCTCGATGCCGATTCGGAACGATCAGTGAGCGCAACAATCGCCGGGCTGCAAGGCGAGGTAACGGTCGTGATGATCGCTCACCGAGAGGCAACTTTGAGCAGCTGCACCGCAGTGTTCTCGATGGCATCGGGCCGGCTGCACGACCAGACCCACGAATATGTCGGCGTTTAGCGGTTAGGTGACAATCGCGTAACACGGGAACCACGGCATCGCCGCGGGCGTCACAATGCCAAACCTCTGGAGGCATTATGACCACACTCGGCAATCCCCTCAGCAAAGTCCGAGCTCGGCGTCGGGCGCTTTTGGCTCTCGCCGCTTCGCTTATGTTGATCCTGTCGGCCTGCGGCGCTGACTCCGATTCCAGCAGCACCGCGGGCAGCTCCGATGACTCTGCCGATTCTGCGAGCTTCGCTGGCGACTCGGAAGATTCGGGCGACGACTCGGGTGCGTTCGACCTCGCCACCGACGAGCCAACTGCCGACGAGCCAACCGCCGACAACGACGGGGTCGACGCTGCGTCGGCCGAAGCGGTGAAGTCGGCTCAAGACGGCGAAGGACTGGCCGTACCAACCGCGCTCACGCCGTCCGACATCGGCCGCGACATCGTGTTTCGGGCGACGATCGGAGTCGCGGTCAGCGACGTCGACGCCGCTGGCCGAGAAGCCGCGCAGATCGTCAAGAGCTTGGGCGGGATCGTGTTTGGCCAAACCACGGTTCGTGAACCCGAACCCCGGACCGTGCTGACCTTCAAGGTGTTGCCCGCCGACTTCGACGATGCGCTCTCGCAGTTGTCGGGGGTCGGGGATCTTGTTGATCAGTCGATCACCGCTGACGATGTGACCGAACGCATCGTCGACCTCGAGAGCCGGATCACCACCGCCTCTTCGAGCGTGCAACGGCTACGGGCCTTGCTCGACGGAGCAACCAACATTGACGTAGTGGCCGACCTCGAACGAGAGCTGCTCAACCGCGAGACCACCCTCGAGACGCTGCGTGGGCAGCTTCGCACCCTGCAAGACCAAGTGAGCCTCGCGACCATCACTCTCACCATCACCCAAGCGGGACGCCAAACGCTGCCGGCCGGGTTCGACCTGCTGACGTGGCTCGGGCTGAGCGAGGCCGAGGCGTGCCCCGGCACGATCGAACTCGAAACCGAACTCAACGACAATGCCGTGTGGTGCATCGAGTTGGAGAACACTGGCGAAGTCGCCCTTACCGACATCAAGCTGAACTCGAGCGTTCTGCGCCTACGAGAGAACGACTTCACGATCGCCACCGGATCGCTCGAGTCGCTGGCCCCCGGCGAACGGCTGGTCGCAACTTATGAGTTGCCGGTCGATGACGGGTTGATCCGTCGCCGAGACGCCCGGCGTGGTCTCGAGCTCGACTTGTTGGCCACGGCCACCCCCGCCGACGACCCTGACACCACGTTCAGCCAGGGCCAGTCGTCGTATCTGATCGCCGATTCGCCCGACGCGCTACCGGGATTCGGTGACGCCTTCGGAGGCGGCGTGCACACGTTGGCCGTGCTCGGAAGTCTGTTACTGCTCGTGCTCGGGGCCGTGTTGCCGTTCGTACCATTCGTGGTTCTGTTGGCGTGGCTCGGGATCCGACTGACTCGCCGCGCGGGACGTTCTACGATCGAGGAGTGACCTCCTCCTCAATTGTTGATCGAAACAAGGCCATCGCGGCTCGGTATTGGGAGGCTCTGTACTCCCACGACTGGGCCGCGGTGGCCAGCTTCTTTGCCCAGGAGGCCAACTACGTCGATACCGGAACCAGCGAAGCCCTCGGCGGGGCTCACGGGCCCGACCAGATCGTCGCCCGACTTCGCCTCGGCCTGGACCCGGTCGACGAACACCGCCATGTGAGCGGTCTGTTCGTTGCAGAAGGCAACGTGGTCGTCACCGAACACGCCGAAGAGTGGGTGTTTCACACTGGCGAACGCATCGTGCACCCCTTTACGTCGGTGATGGAATTCGACGACAGCGGGCTGATCACACGTTGGTGGGATTATTCGAACCTGGCCAACCTGATCGACAACGCACCAGCTTGGTGGCTCGAACATATCGCCAGCGGCTACCGCGACGAGCCGTCCGAAAGGTAACGGACTTCGATTCCGTCCAGCACTGTTTCGAGGCCTTCTGAGATCCGATCGCCGGGGCTGACTGCGGTCTGAACCGTCTCGACGAACAATTGCACCCGTTGCGACCCGTCGAGACCGGCCAGTGGTTCGTCGGCTCGGTTCGACGCGGAGTTACGTTGTTGAGCGAGGACGCCGACGACCCAATCAGACGCCACCGCGAAGGCGAGAGCCGCCACCCGCACGTCGTCGGTAACGTCGTCGAAGATCGCAACAACCCGATCGAGGAAAATCAACCCTTGCGGGGTGTCGATAGTCCGATCGATGAGCAACGTTGTGGCATTGGGATGGATATTGGCAACTTCGACATAACTCGCCACCATCTGACGAGCCTTTTGCCGCCAAGCGCCGGTCGGCGCGCCATAGGCCTCGAGAACCTCGGTGTACAGACCATCGACAACGGCGCCAAGGAGGTCGTCTTTGTTGTCGACGTGGTTGTAAAGCGACATGGCCTCGACGCCGAGTCGAGCACCCAACCGGCGCATGCTGAGCGAGTCGAGGCCATCGTCGTCGATCAACGCCAGCGCGGCCTGAGCTATACGAGGCCGACTAAGCGGCGTGCGATCGGTAAGAGTCACCGCCGCCAATTGTAGGCCGCCGCCAACCGGCGGCAACGAGTGTTAAGACTGAAGCGCCGCGAGGCGAAGTCGCACTACCGCTTGGGGAAGATAGGTCGCCTTGGCAAGAGCCTTGATGTCTTCGGGGACGTACACGCCTCGGTGCGGCGTGCCCCGACCAAGCAAGCGAACCAAGTCGAGGTACCGGGCGAGAACTATGTCGGCGGTGCAACTCGACGGCAAGCCAACCGATGCGCTCCCGACGCTCAGCCCGAAACAATCGACCAGCAATACTTGCTCGGGGGACGTAACGGCGATGTCAAGAACAGTCATGTCCACAATGGAACACTGATTGAGCGAGTCGGACCAGAGTCGCAGGATTCATTCGTGGCGGTGACCGGTGTCCGGAATTGCGTGGGGCGTATGACCCACCGCGGTTCACCACTCAAGCACCGTAAAGCCGCCCATGCCAGCGGGGTCGAGGAGGGCATTGGCTTCGCCGATGCGGCTTCGGGCCTTCAGGGCGGCAAGGTCGCCGATGTGGGCTGACGATTCCCAGATACGCCGACCTTGTTCGACCAACTCGTCAATGCCGTGAGCATGAAGGAACGCCGCTTGGCTGCAACTGGTGCTCGGCGGACAAACCGCTCCTAGCTGCTCCAGCGCCAAGTCGGTCGTGATATCGCAGCTGCCAGGGTCGACCAACCAATCGAACCCGGACTCATGGCTTCGGTACGTGCGTAACCAACCCATGCCTCGTTCGACCAACTCCGACGTCTCAGCCATGTAATCAATCACGACAACCCGACCGTTGGGCGCCGACGCTCGGGCGCCAGCCAACCACTGCGCAGCCGCGGTATGAACTGGCAGGGTGGTGCCGGGTGATCGCGGCGGCGCTCCCGTTGGCGGTACGCAACGAGGGCCGTCAACCAAACAGAAACGATCGGTGTGCAACCCCACCAAGACTTCGTGCCAACCGTCGGTGTCGCCACGCACCAGGTCAAACGGCAAGTTGTCGAGCAATTCGTTGGCGAACACCACAGCGACGGCGCCGTCGATCGAGTCGACCGATTCGTGGCTCTCAAACCCCGGGCTGTTCAGATGCTGCGTTCGTTGCGAAGCAGACGGCTCGATCATTACCCAACGCAACGCCCCAGTCGACCGGCACCGCGAGTCAGCGGCCGCTATCGAACGACCGAGAGTGCCCGGCCCGGCCGCGTGCTCGGCCACAACAAAGTCAGGGGGTTCGCCGGCCTCGACCCACCAGGCATCTACGGCTCGAGCGACAACCGCACCAAAGAGCGGACCTACTTCGGGTGCCGTCAAAAAATCGCCGCGGCGCCCTGCCTGACCGCGAACGGCGTAGAAGCCGTCGGTCGGGTCATACAGAGCAGCGCCGATGTACTCGGAGACCCCCAAAGGACCCGAGTCGTCAATTCGTTGTCGGAGCCGGTCGGCAAGCGATCCGGCCGGCATCAACCCTCAGCCGCCAGCGGCGAGAAGGCTCACGTCGGTGAGATCGCCGAGATCCCCGGGGCGCACGCCAAATGCCAGTGTTACCACCACGGTGATAACCAGAACGGCAACAAGCGACACCGGCACCCGAATCGGAGTCATATCGCCGTCGGGTGCTTCCTCGACCCACATGCCGATGGCGACCCGGCCGTAGTAGTACAGAGCGATAACCGAGTTGATGCCAACGATGACGCCGAGCACAACGCCAGCAGCAGTGTCGGCTTCGATCAAAGCCTCCATGACCCGGAACTTGGCGAACCAGCCACCAAGGGGAGGGATACCAGCCAACGAAAACAAGAAAATGCTCATCGCCACCGTGAGCCCTGGTGCATAACGGAACAAGCCGTTGAAGCTCGAAATCTCGGCCGAACGGGTCTTGCGGGCCACCGCCATGATCACCGCAAAGGCCCCGAGGTTCATGGCCGCATATATCGCGAGGTAAGTGACCGATGCGCTGAGCGCCTTATCGGGGACCGAGCCAGCCACCGCCAGCGGCGCCAACATATAACCGGCTTGAGCGACGCCAGAATACGCAAGCATGCGCACCATGTTGTTTTGACGCAAAGCGATGAGGTTGCCAGCGGTCATCGACGCCGCGGCCAGAACCCACAGGACCGGCTCGTAAACGTCGTCGCGACCCACAAACCCGACGAACAACAGGTTCATCAACGCCACAAACCCTGCGGCCTTGGATGCGACCGACAAGAAGGCTGTGACCGGAGTGGGAGCGCCCTCGTAGGTGTCGGGCGCCCACGTGTGAAACGGGAACGCCGAAACCTTGAAGGCGAACCCGACGATCACGAAGATCACGCCAAGGACAACCGCCGCCGAAGGCGTCGAGGCGGCGCTGACCGCGGCGTTGATGTCGACCAACAAGGTAGTTCCGGACGAGCCGTAAAGCAGCGACATGCCATAAAGCATGATGGCCGAGGCAAAAACGCCCATTAGGTAATACTTGAGTCCGGCTTCGTTGCTCTTGAGATCTCGCTTGCGCCAAGTGGCCAGCATGTAGGCCGGGATTGACAGCAACTCGAGGGCCACAAAGACCGTGATGAGATCGCGGGCCGAGGCCATAAGGACCATTCCCAGAATCGAGCTGAGGAGGAGCCCGTAGTATTCGTTCTCCCAATAGTCGCCTTCGGCCACGTAGTTGGCGCTCAACAGCACAACCACGTAACCGGCCAAGACAAAGATGGCCTTCATGACAAGGGCATATTGGTCGACAACGAACGCGCCGCCGAACATCGAACGGTCGACACCGTCGATGAGCAGAGTGGTGATCGGCACCATCGTGGCCAGCAGCCCGATGGATGCCAGCGTGGACGCGGTCTTGCGGCCTCGTTCGAGCCACACAATGTCCATCAACGTGAGCAGCGCGCCGAACGCCAACAGGGTCAGCTCTGGGGCGGCGGCATGCCAATCGATAGGCGGCCGCGAGAACTCCGCGGCTTGCTGCGCGAACATGGCGAACATCGAAATCAGCCTCCGAGGGCGGCTTGGGCCGCCTTAGCGGCGCCTTCGCAGCCACCCGGCCACTGGAGACAATTGTTGAGCGACTCGACTACCGCGGCGTCAGTGACATCGAAGATCAATCCGGGCGCCACACCGAATACCAGGATGAGCGCGAGGAACGGAGTCCAGGCGATCCATTCGGTCGTGTTGACATCGGTGATGTTGGGGTCGTCGGCGAACTCTTCGGACGGTTCGCCCATCGCGGTGCGCTGCAAGAGCCACAGGAGGTAGCCAGCGGCGAGAACCGTGCCGACCGCAGCCACAACCATGAAGATGCGGAAGGTTTCTTCGGAGAGGCCGTTGGCCGGCTGATAGGCCGACAGGATCGCCGGGAATTCGCCCCAGAAACCGGCAAGACCCGGCAGGCCGAGCGAGGCCATGGTTGCGAACCCAAGGATCCACCCGAGCTTGGGGGCCTGCAACAGCATCCCGCCCAGCCTCTTGATTTCGAGAGTGTGGTAACGCTCCTTGACCGATCCGGCCACGAAGAACAACATGCCGGTGATCAGACCGTGAGCGACCATGCCAAAGATCGCAGCATTGATACCGAAGTCGGTGAGCGTCGCGATGCCGAGCATCACGAAACCCATGTGAGCGACCGAGGAGAAAGCAATAAGTCGCTTCATGTCAGTCTGAGCCAGACAACCAAGTGCGCCGTAGATAATGCCGATCACAGCCAGCAGGCCAATCCACGGTGCCCACACCTCGGCGGCTTCGGGAAGCATCGGGATGGCGATGCGAATAAAGCCGTAAGTGCCAAGCTTCAGCAGAACCGCGGCCAATATGACCGAACCCTGGGTCGGGGCCTGGGTGTGAGCATCGGGTAGCCACGTGTGGAACGGGAACATCGGGACCTTGACGCCAAAGCCGATGAACATGCCACCAAAGATCAGCAGCTGCGACGACCGAGCAATGCCGGCACCGGCGACGTCGCTGAGCGCTCGCATGTCGAAGGTGCGCAAGAACTCGCCGGTCTCGGGATCTTTCGACAAGAAGAACAGCGCAAGGAAACCAAGCAGCATCAGCGCAGAACCAAACAAGGTGTAGAGGAAGAACTTGAGCGACGCGTAACGGCGATCCGGCCCGCCCCACACCGCGATCATGAAGAACATCGGCAACAGCACGACCTCGAAGAACACGAAGAACAAGATGAGGTCTTGGGCCACAAACGTGCCGATCATGCCGGTCTCGAGGATCAGCATGAGGATCAAGAACGCCTTGCCGTTCCCGGGTTCGGGAACGTGATGCCAGGAATAAACAAACACCAGCGGCATCACCAAGAGCGTTAGCCCGAGCAAAGGCAGCGACATCCCGTCGAGGCCCAGGATCAGCCGAGAGTTGATGACATCGATCCAGCTCTCGTCAACGACGTACTGCAACGTTGCGGTGGCGTCGTAGTTGAAGTCGATCAAGAACAAAACGCCGAAGCCGAGCGCGACCAGAGAAGCAAGCAACGAGATCTGCTTGTGAGCCTCTTCGTTGTCTTGCGGGATCGCCATCATTATCAACGCGCCAGCGAGCGGCACGAAGGTCATGATGAGAAGGCCCCAATTGGTGAGGAAGTCGGTCATGAGTGTTGTTCCCGGGTTCCAGTCAGATATTCGAACAGTTGAGAGTAAAAAATCATTTGTGGCACGGCCTTAGAAAGCCAGTAGCAGAACAAACGCGCCCGCGAGCACGGCGGCACCACCAAAGAGGATGGCCGCATAGTTCTGCACCTTGCCGGAGTTGATGTGGCGAAGCTCTTCGCCAGTCGAGTCGGAGACTTTGCCCATGCCATTGATGGCGCCGTCGATGACGCCTTGGTCGATCTTGTCGTAGACCACCTGACCGGTCCGCACCGCGGTGCGACCGGCGGTGTCGACCACACCGTCGAGCACGTGCTGGTTGACCCAGTAAGCGCCACGAGCGAGCGGGCCCTTGGTGAAGCCGGCAATGACGCCGGTGTAGAGGTGATCGAGGTAGTACTTGTTGACCAAGAAGGTGTGCCCGGCCCGGGCCAACTTGTTTTTGGTGGTGAGGCCATCGGGGATGCCGGTGAGCGAAGTACCCAGTTGCTGTGACAACCGGTCTACACGCACGAAGTAATAGGAGTAGGCAATGGCCGCTCCGGCGATGGCAACCACGCTCGAGAAGATCGCCAATGACCAACTCGGTGTGCCGTGGTGGATCGCCGGGAAGTAAGAAGCACCGCTCGGCTCGATGAAGTGCCCGAACCGTTCTTGCCAAGCTTCGGGTACCAACTGGAACCCGGACGGAAGATTGAGGAACCCGACCACGATCGCCATGCCCGACAAGATGTAGAGCGGCACCAAAATCCGTGGACCCGACTCGTGGGGGTCGCCGTGAGCATGGGCGTGATCGTCGTCGTGATCGTCGCCATGGTCGCCGCCGCGGTACTCGCCGTGGAACGTGAGGTAGATGCAGCGAGTCATGTAGCCGGCCGTAAGGGCCGCACCGATCGTGCCCATAACGAGGTGGAACGTGTAGGCGCCGTTGCCGCCGGTGCCACCAAATAGCCCCCAGCCGCCGGTACCCACAAGGATCTCGTCCTTGGACCAAAAGCCGGCGAGGGGGAAGATCCCCGCCAGGGCCAGCGAACCGATAATGAACGTGACATAGGTGCGCGGCATGAACTTGCGCATACCGCCCATGTCCTTCTTCATGTCGAAGCTGTGCACCGCGTGAGCGACCGAGCCCGAACCGAGGAACAAGTTGGCCTTGAAGAACGCGTGAGTAAAGAGATGAAAGATCGCCGCGGTCCAGGCACCGACACCGAGGGCCATGGCCATGTAGCCCAACTGCGACACCGTCGAGTAAGCCAACACCTTCTTGATGTCGTCTTGCACAAATGCCAACAGGCCACCGAAGACCAACGTGATTGCTCCAACAGTGGCGAGGAGGTTGATGCTCGATCCGCCGATCTGCATGCCTTCGAAGAACACCGGGTAAAGCCGCGCCACCATGAAGATGCCGGCGACAACCATGGTGGCAGCGTGGATCAGCGCGGAGACCGGAGTGGGACCGGCCATCGCGTCGGGCAGCCACGTATGCAACACAAACTGACCCGATTTCGACATCACCGCGCCGGTCAGACAAGCAGCGGCAACGATCAAAGCAGTGTGGCTCACGGTTCCGGCAACGATGGCGTCGTTGATGGCAACGGTGTTGAAGGTGTGACCACCGCCCGCCGCGAAGAACAGAGTGATCATGCCAACCAGAAGCCCTATGTCGCCAACGCGGTTGGTAATAAAGGCCTTGAGCGCGGCATCGCTGTTGGGTTTTTCTTCCCACCAGTGACCGATCAGCGCAAACGAGCAGACGCCCACGAGCTCCCAGCCCACGATCATCTGCAAAATGTTGTCGCTCATCACAAAGAACAACATCGATGCGGTGAACAACGAAAGGAAGGCGAAGAAGTGCGTGTAGCGCCGGTCGCCACCTACATAATCGGTCGAGTAAACGTGCACCAGAAGCGAGATCAGGCTCACCACAAACAGCATCATCACCGACAGGCCATCGATCAAAATGCCGGCGTGGTACTCGACCCCACCCGACTGGAACCACTGAACCGAGTTGGTGACGCCTACGTACGGGTGGGCGGCCTCGTGGCCGCCCTCGGCACCGGCTTCGCCCTCGGCCGGTGCTTCTTCGGCAGTCAGCGTTACGGAGTCCGAGGAATCATCGACCTGCACCGCGTGTTCGGTGGCGGCTCCACCGAATTCGACGTTGTCGCGATGATCGATCCAGGCGAATCCGGTGAGCACCGCCAGCACAAACGAAATGCCGACGGCGGCGATGCCGACCTCGGCCCCCTTCTTGGGCATGCGCTTGCCAAAGAACAAGATGATGAAGAACGACAGCGCCGGCAACAGCGCAATGATCCAAGCATTCTCGAGGAACCAATTGGCATCGGACGTAACCGTCGAAGCGTGGGCGGCAGCTTCGGAGGCGAACATAGAAAAGGTCACAGCGGCCTCAGCCCTTCAGCAGGTCGGCCTGGGACAGGTCGATGCTGCGGCGGTTGCGGTACATGAGCAGAACAATGGCGAGTCCGATGCCGACTTCGGCAGCGGCCACCGCAATCGTGAACAGGGCAAAGACGGCACCGCCGACATCGTCGGTGAGAGCGCCAAATGCCACAAGGTTGATGTTGACGGCGTTGAGAATCAACTCGACTGACATCAAGACGAGCATGCCGCTCTTGCGAACAAGCACGCCGTACACGCCTATGCAAAACAGCACGGCGGCAAGCAACAGGAACTGGTTGAGCAGCATCGGCTCAGTCCTTCCGGGCCACGACGATGGCCCCGATCAAAGCGGCGAGCAACAACACCGACACTGCTTCGAACGGAACGATGTACTGAGAAAATATCGAGTCGCTCACGGTCACGACCGACTGAGGTTGGTCGACCACGACCCGCACGTCTTCGAACGAATCGATGAGGGCGACGGCCATCACCGCGAACAGCAATACGCCAACGACCGCGGCGATCGTTCGCTTTTCTTCGGCGACGGTCTCGTCGTCACCCATCGAAGCGCGGGTGAGCATCACACCAAACAAGAACAACACGACCACCGCACCGATGTAGACCAACACCTGAGTGACGGCGACAAACTCCGCACCAAGGAACAAGAACTGCACGGCCACGCCGCCCAACACCACCACCAGCCAAAGAGCGGCATGGACCACGTTGGCGGTAGTCACGACCCGAATGGCGGCGTAGATCATCGTGATCGCGATCACGGCAAAAAAGACGTTTTGGGCCACGTAAAGGTCGGCGTCAGCAGAAGCCGCGGCAAACAGTGCGCTCATGTTGGCGGCACCTTCAAGACCTTGGCTTCCGATCCACTTTCGTACGATTCGAAGGCCGGGACGGTTTCCATCCAGTCGGACAGACGCGACTTGTCGTGGAGCAGATCGGCGATGCGGGGCTCGGAAAACTCGTACTCGGGGCTCCAGAACAGTGCCTCGAACGGGCAGACCTCGACACAGATTCCGCAATACATACAAAGCGCGAAATCGATATCGAATCGATCAAGAGCATTGACCTGGCGAGGCTTACCGCCCGCTCGCCGAGGAGGAGCCTTCTCCTTGTGGCCCTCGATGTAGATACACCAATCGGGGCATTCGCGAGCGCACAGCATGCACGCGGTGCAGTTCTCTTCGTGCAGGGCAATAACGCCGCGAGCCCGGGTTGGGGGTGCTTCTTTCTCGTGCGGATACTGCACGGTTTCGGCGCCCTTGACCGGGTTGGGTATGGGCTTCTTGAGACCATCGGGGAATACCGTGCGCAGCAAGGTACCGCCGGTGACGCCAAGGCCTTTGATGAGTCCAGGTACGAGTCCCATAACGAGTCCTAAAAGGCGACCTTGAGAATGCCGGTCACCACAATGTTGGCAAGCGCGACGGGGATGAGGAACTTCCAGGCGATCCGCTGTAGCTGATCTTCACGGAAGCGGGGGAAGGTGAATCGGAACCAGAACACCAAGAAGGTGAGAACCACGATCTTGGTGAGCATCACCAGCGGCCCGAGCACGTTCATGATGTTGTCGGTCGGGTCGATGCCGGGGATGTACCAGCCACCCAGGAACAGCACGGCGGCGATGGCGGAGAAAACCCCGGCGGTCGCGAATTCGCCGATGAAGAACAACAAGAACCGCATGCCCGAATACTCGGTCATGTAGCCGGTTACGAGTTCGGACTCGGCGATCGGCATGTCGAACGGGGTCTGGGTGAGTTCGGCCTGCATGGCGATCATGAAGACAAGGAACGCCACGCCCTGAGTGAGGATGTAGGGGTTGCCGATTGCGCCCCAACCAAATATCTCACCGTTGGCCTGGGCAAACACGATGTCTTGCATGTTCATGGTTCCGGCCTGGATAACCACACCGACCACAGCCAAGATGAGCGGCAGTTCGTAGGCGATGAGCTGGCCAGTGGCTCGCAGCCCACCGAGCAGCGAGTACTTCGAAGCCGAGCCCCAGCCAGCCATCAAGATGCCGATCACCGACACTGACGACACCGCCATGGCGAGATAGATGCCAAGCTCGGAGTCGATGAACAAGGCGTCGGGGCCACCAGGGACAACCACGACCAACAAGAACGTCGACATGAGGATTACGAACGGCGCCGCAGCAAAGACAAACTTGTCGGCTTTGCGCGGGAAGATGTCTTCCTTTTGCAAGAACTTGCCGACCTCGGCCAGCAATTGCAGCGAGCCGAACGGGCCGGCTTCCATAGGCCCCAACCGGCTCTGCATAAACGACACCAGTTTGAACAAGTGCAGGTACACCAGTGTGCCGGCCACCAGCAACACCGCAGCCAGGCCCGCGCCGACGCGGATACCGGTCTGTTGCCAATAGGCGAGTTCGCCAAAGATCATGGTGCTCACCGGTCGATGTCTCCCAAAATGAAGTACAACGAACCCAAGATCGTGATGATATCGGGCACATAGACACCCTTCAGCAACCACGGCGTAATCGAGACGTTGTTGAACGACGCCGAACGGATCTTGACCCTGAAGGGAGTGAGATCGCCCTTGGAGACGATGTAATAGCCCATCACACCGAGCGGGTTTTCGGTTTCGACATAGGCCTCACCGGCTGGCACTTTGATGATGCGCGGCACCTTGGCCATGATCGGCCCCGACGGCAAACCGTCGAGCAACTGGTCGACCATCTTGGTGCTCTCGCGAACCTCTTGGAGCCGCACCCAGAACCGAGCAAACGAGTCGCCGTCGGGGTGAGTCCAGACTTTCCAGTCGAGTTCGCTGTGAACCAGACCACAAGGATTATCGCGGCGGACATCCCAGTCGACACCGGAGCTGCGGATGTTGGCCCCCGACAAACCGTAGTTGAGACCGATGTCGGCGGGAATCACACCAATGCCTCGGGTGCGGGCCTCGAAGATTTCGTTGCCCTGCACGAGCGTTTCCATCTCGTCGCAGAACTGGCGCATCTTCTTCATGGTGCGCTTGGTCTCGGTGATCCAACCGGCGGGGAGATCGTCTTTGAGTCCGCCAATGCGGTCGAAGTTCGGGTGGAACCGACCACCCGTGACCGCTTCGATCTGATTAAGGACGTGCTCGCGGTCGCGGAACGCAAAGAACGCCGGCGTAACCGCACCGACCTGCAAGCCCATATCGCCGAGGAACAAAGAGATGTTGGCGATGCGGCTCAACTCGAACAGGATCGTTCGAATCCACTGAGCACGAGGCGGCGCCTCGACCTCCATCAACTTCTCGGCCGCCAAAATAAACGGCACCTCGTTGGCAAAACTGCCAACCCAATCGATGCGGTTGATCAGCGTCGTGACCTGCGGATAAGTACGAACCTCGGCCAACTTCTCGTAGCCGCGATGCATGTAACCCATGATCGGGTCGACGGCAATCACCTGCTCGCCGTCGAGCTTGGCGACGATTCGCAAGGTGCCGTGAGTAGCAGGATGCTGCGGACCCAGGTTGAGGGTCATACCCTCGGTCTCGAGTTCGACATTGACGCGGGCGTCGGCGGCCTGCGCCGCGATGTAGCTCAGTTGTTCGCGATCGCTCAGAGTCGTCATTCGCCGCTCGTTTCTTCGGGCAACTGTTCCACGTCGACAATGCCGGGCCAAGGCTTCATGCGGCGAGCCAACAGCGGATAGTCCTTACGCAACGGGTTGCCTTCGAAATCGCCCGGCAAATAGATATGGCGCAAGCCTGGGTGGCCAGTGAAGGTAATGCCGTACATCTCCCACGCTTCGCGTTCGTGCCAGTCGGCCCCGGCGTAGACGCCGACCCAGCTGGGAACCGACAAGTCGTCGTCGGGAAGATCGACCTTGAGAGTGACGCCGAGGCTGTTCACGATGTCGTTGACGCGAGCAAACACCTGGAACCGGGTTTCGCCGCCGGCCAGACCCTGCTCGATCGTTGCATCAGGGTCTTCGGGGGCTTCGGCTGACATCTGCACGTCGACCTGGGCGTCCATGTCGCGACCGAACGGCGAAGGCAACCAGTCGATGCCCGACAAAAAGCTGAAGTACTGAAAGCCGAGGCCGGACTTGAGGTACTCCCCCACCCCGACCCACGCATCACGCGTGACCCTGATGGTGAGGTCGTCGCCGGGGGCAAGATGAGAATCGACCAGATCGTCGCCCAGATGGGCAGTGAGTTGGGCCAGAAGGTCGGCTCGGGCAGTGTCGACCACAGCCACTTCTTCGTCTTCGGTGGGGGTGTCAGTCGACGACAATCGGCTCACCCTTCCAACGCTCGGCCATATCTTCGTTCTGAATCCGTTCCTGCAACAACACGATGCCCTCGAGCAGAGCTTCGGGTCGGGGCGGGCAGCCCGGCACATACACGTCGACCGGAATGATCTGATCGACGCCCTTGGTGACGGAGTACGAATCCCAGTACGGGCCGCCACAGTTGGCGCACGAACCCATCGAGATGACGTACTTGGGTTCGGGCATCTGCTCGTAGAGACGTTTGACCGAAGGCACCATCTTGTCGGTGACGGTGCCCGAAACCACAATTAGGTCGGCTTGGCGGGGGCTCGCCGGCAGCGGAATGACCCCTAGGCGCATCACGTCGTAACGCGGCGACGCAAACGCCGCGCCCATCTCGATGGCACAGCAGGCCAAACCCCACTGATAAACCCACATCGAATACTTCCGGCTCATATTGAGCAAGGAAGTAATCGGCTTGGGGATCTTCCCCGACTCGACTAGGCCCACTTGAGGACTCCCTTGCGCCAGGCATAAAGAAGACCCAGCAAGAGGATGAAGATGAAGATCGCCATCTCGACCAGCCCGAACAGGCCATAGGTCTCGAGGCGAGTCGCCCACGGAAAGATGAATACGGCCTCTACGTCGAACATGACGAAGAGAAGAGCAAAAATGTAGTAGCGGATGTTGGCCTGCGACCACATGTTGCCGGTCGGGTCGACACCCGATTCGTAGGCTTCGGTCTTGGCCAGGTTGGGATTATTGGGTCGCAAAATGCGGCCGATGACCAAGAAGACACCAACCAAGGCAACGCCAACCAATCCGAAGATGCCGACGGTGAGATAGCTACGTAGAAAATCCGACACGAGTGGTGAGCCTACTCAGACAGTTTTGGGCAGAACAAAGCCGGGACAGGGTTTCCCAGCGCCGAGAGGCTACCTCCACCCGGCTTCGATCGCCCGGATTGTGAGTGGTTTGTTGGTAACACTCTCGTTGAAGCGGCAATGACGGGGATCAGCCCGCAGCCACCAGTTGAGGGATCGCGTCACGGGCGACCGAGTCGAGTTCGCCAGGGGCAATGCCGAGGCCAACGGTGACAAGCACCGCAATGGCAATCGCAACAGCCGCGGCACGCGGGATCTGAATTGGTTCGGCCTCGGGGTCGGCGGTGCCGAGATACATGGCCAACACGATCCGAAGATACAGGAACGCCGAAACGACCGCCGTGAGCATGGCCGCTATGGCCAGCCAGAACGAACGGGCCTCGACCGCGGCACCAATTACTTCGAACTTGGCCACAAAACCAGAGGTCAGCGGCACACCAGCCTGAGCCAACAAGAATATCGTCAGGGCCAAAGCCAACGCGGGGCGGCGCTTCGACAACCCATCCAGATCGTCGAGGCTCGTTGCTCGATCGCCAGGGCCCGAGACCAGCGACAACACCCCGAAGCTGCCGATCACCAAGAACGTGTAAGCCACCGCATAGAAAGCAACCGCGGCGGTGCCATCGGGACTCGCGGCTTGCACACCAACCAGGATGAACCCCGCGTGGCTGATCGACGAATAGGCCAACATTCGTTTGGCGTCGCGTTGCACAATTGCGAGGAACGATCCAACCACCAACGTGAGTAGAGCCAAGGCGTAAACCGCCGGCTGCCAGTCGGTCGCGTAGCCCCCGAAGGTCACAACAAAGACGCGCACGAGAGCGGCAAAACCGGCGGCCTTGACCGCAGAGGCCATGAAAGCCACGACCGGCGTGGGAGACCCCTGGTAGACGTCGGGGGTCCACGCATGGAACGGAGCAGCCGCCACCTTGAAACCAAACCCGACCAGCAACATCGCAAATCCGGCCATCAACAAGCCGTTATCGATCAAAAGCGCGGTGTCGAGGAAAGAACGTATTTCGATCAGGTTGGTCGAACCGGTCGCGCCGTAGGTCAGCGCGATCCCGTAAAGCAGAAACGCTGACGCAAACGCACCGAGGACAAAGTACTTGAGTCCAGCCTCTTGAGACTCGGAGCGACGAATGTGCATGGCGGCCATGACGTATGCGGCGATCGAAAGAGTCTCGAGGCCCAAGAACAACACGATGAGGTCGTTGGCTCCGGCCATGACCACCCCACCGGCCGCCGAGAACAACATGAGGACATACATCTCGACGCCATCGATACCTTCGCGCCGAAGGTACGAGTCGAGTAGCAAGGCAACCAGCACCACCGCGATGGCCATAATCCCGGTGAATACCAGCGAGAAACCGTCGACTCCGAACTGGTCGCCAATGGCGTTGAACGAGCCCTCGTTGGCCAGACGGTCGTTCCACAACGCCCATGTGGCCGAAAGCGAGCTAAGCCCGATGCCGGCAGTGACCGCAGCATCTAGTCCTAGTTGGAGATATCCGACGAGCCACGCGGCCAGCGCCATCATCACTACCAACCCGACATAAAAGACGATGTCTCCAACATCGGAGCGCACGCTCGCCAAAGGCACGTCGTTGCCCGAATAGCCGCCGGCGACCCACATCGCAAGCACCGTGGCGGCACCAACCGCCTGCACTGCTCGACTTTGGAAGTGGTCGGGCAGGCTCTTGACGACCGACCGAAACATCACCAACAGCAAAGCGCCGATACCAAGAATGGCCAGCGGCAACACGCCATCCCAGGCAATGTCGGGGGTAACGACCGGACTCGCACTTTGTGCCAGCATCATCCGGCCTCCTCGGTTCCCTGATGGCCCGTGACACCCAACTCGCTTAGCTGGTCGAGTTCGATCGGGGGCAAGAGGTCGGCCGTTGGTTCTTGGAAACCGTCGACGTTGGCTTCGACGTGAGCGATCAAGGCATCAACGGCGGGTTCCATGCGTTCGATCACCGGCTTGGGGTAAACCCCCATGAACACAATGGCCGCAAGGAAGGGCACCATGATGAGTCCCTCGGACCAAGTGAGGTCTTTCATCGTGGCGTTATCGCCCGCGGCCGGACCATGGAACACCCGCTGGTAGGCCCAAAGCAGATAGAGCGCGGCGAGGATGACGCCGGTGGCCGCGACCACTGCCCACCAGCGATGAGCGGCGAACGCCCCGATCAACACCAAGAACTCGCCAACGAAACCGTTGAGGCCCGGCAGGCCAATCGACGACAACATCACGATCATGAACACCGCGGCCAGGATCGGCGCCGGTTTCTGTAGACCACCAAGCTCGGCAATCTCGCGGGTGTGGCGACGTTCGTAGATCATGCCCACCAGCAAGAACAGGGCGCCCGTCGAGACACCATGGTTGACCATCTGCAACAAGCCGCCCTCTAGTCCCTCGGTGTTTAGGGCGAAGGTGCCAATGATGATGAAGCCAAGGTGAGCAACCGACGAGTAGGCCACGAGCCGTTTGAGATCGCGCTGCATCGTGGCCACAACCGCGCCATAGATGATTCCGGCCGTACCGAGCGTGACCAGAGCGGGAGCGAAGTAAACCGCAGCTTCTGGGAACAAGAAGATGCCGAAACGCAAGAAACCGTAGGTGCCGAGCTTGAGCATCACGCCAGCGAGAATCACCGAACCGGCCGTCGGTGCGGTGGTGTGGGCGTCGGGTAGCCAAGTATGAACCGGGAACAAAGGCACCTTGACCGCGAAGGCCAGAGCAAACGACAAGAAGATCCAGCGGGCCGTGTTGGTGGCGAGAGCCTGGGTGTTGGCCAACTCGACCAAGTCGAACGTGACCGGATTACCAGTCTCGGCCGCGGTGAGAAACGCCGTCGCCAAGATGCCGACCAGCATGAGCGCCGACCCGACCATCGTGTAGATGAAGAACTTGGTGGCCGCGTAAGCCCGTTCGCCGTGACCCCACTGTCCGATGAGGAAATACATCGGCACCAGCACGATCTCGAAGAATACGAAGAAGGCGAACAGATCGAGGGCAAGAAATACGCCAAGACATCCGCCTTCGAGCACCAACAACCAGGCGTAGTAGGCCTTCGGGGTGTGCTCGGCGTCGATGGCAATGATGGCGAGCGGGAACAACGCACCGGTCAACACCACCAACCACAACGAAATGCCGTCGATGCCGAGGGTCCACGAGATGCGCAGGCTCTCGATCCAGTTGGCGTGGTCGACAAACTGGAAATCGGCGGCGTGAGCGGTCTGGAACTCGACCATCACCCAACCGATTAGAGCAGCTACAACACCGCTCACCAGGAAAGCCACCTGCTTGAAATGATCGGGCCGACTGTTCGGCAACAGCAACAGGACCAAAGCGCCGAGCATTGGCAACACGACGATGGTGCTCAGGACCGGAAAAGAAACAGCCGACTCGGCGGCGAGAAGGGAGTGCATTACAACGACGTCCTGACGAGGAACCAACAAATTAGTGCGACTGCACCTATCGAAACCATGGCGGCATACGTGCGCACCATCCCGGTCTGGATCGACCGCATATCGGCGCCCGCGGCCCGCACGACCCGACCAACACCGTTCACGGCGCCGTCGATGATGGTCGCATCAAACCAGGCAACAAAGTCGAACAACTTGCGGCCGGGGCCACCCATGAACTTGGCCACCGACGAGTCGTAACGCCACGCATCGGCGAGTATCGCCGGTTCGACTTTGGAAGCAGGGATTCGATTCTGCAGATAGATGGCGTAGGCCGCAGCAATACCGAGCACGCCGCCCACAACTGCGATCGAGGCCAACACCCACAAGGTCCCGCCCCCGGCGTTGAGATGAGCCTCGTTGCCAAACAACGACGGTTCGAGCCAATCGCCAAGGAAATGCAGGTCGGCGCTGAACGGAAGGTTCATCGCGCCGGCCACAACGGCGGCCACCGCCAACACGACAAGCGGCAAGGTCATCTGCCACGGCGACTCGTGGGGGTGATACTCGCGGCGGGCCTTGACCGCGTCGGGAAGATCTTCGTCGGCGATCTGAGACGGATCGGATCCACCCGCAGCCGCGGCGGCAACGACAGTGTCGACATTGGAGCGAGCGGCGGCGATCGCGGCACGAGCAGCATCCACCGCCGGAGAAGCTTCGTCGACGCCGGCCTGGGCTTTGGCGACGCCGTCGCTGGCCTTTTCGAGATTCTTGGTGGCCTTGTCGAACGCCTTCTCGTCGGACTGATCGACCTCGTCGAGTTCGGCCTGGCGCGTGGCCAACTTCTCGTTGGCCTTGTCGAGCTTTTCGGTCGCTTTGGCAATCGACTCTTCGGCGGTAGCAATTCCGCCCTCAGATTGGGCCAGCGCCTCGTTGGCAGAATCGACTCGGCCTTGCCAAACCAACTCGATCTCTTCGGGCCGGACATCAGCGAACCGTGACTCGCCGAAGAAAGTCATGAACACCTGACGGCTCATGTAGAACGCGGTGAGCACGGCGGTGATCAAGCCAATGGCCCACAACGCCTTGTTGTCGGCGTAGGCATGAGCGAGGATCTCGTCCTTGCTCCAAAAGCCGGCAAAGGGCGGCACGCCGGCAATGGCCAACCAGCCAACGATGAACGTGGCCGAAGTGATCGGCATCAGTTTGCGTAGACCGCCGTAGTGACGCATGTCTTGGTCGTCGTCCATGCCGTGAATGACCGAGCCAGACCCCAGGAACAACAGCGCCTTGAAGAAAGCATGGGTGACCATGTGAAAGATCGCGGCAACGTAGGCGCCGGTGCCGACCGCCAAGAACATGTAACCAAGCTGGCTAACGGTCGAGTACGCCAAAACCTTCTTTATGTCGTTTTGGGCCAGCGCGATAGTTGCGGCAAACAGCGCGGTGCCGACGCCGACCCAAGCAATCATCGAAGGCGCCCACGCCGCCGACTCGGCAATGATCGGGTTGACGCGGGTGAGAAGATATATGCCCGAGGTGACCATGGTGGCAGCGTGGATCAGCGCCGACACCGGAGTAGGACCAGCCATAGCGTCGGGGAGCCACAGATACAGGGGAAACTGGGCCGACTTGCCCGCCGCGCCCACAAAGATCAACACGGTGATGGCAGTGGCAGTGGTCTGCGAAAGCGAGCCGGCATGGCCAAAGATGTCGACGTACTGAATCGAGCCGATCGTCGTGAACAGCAAGAACATGGCGACCATGAAGCCCCAGTCGCCAATGCGATTGGTCACAAACGCCTTCTTGCCGGCCGTGGCGTTGGCTTCTTCGGTGAACCAGAAAGAAATGAGGAAGTACGAGCAGGCCCCGACCCCTTCCCAGCCAAGGAAGGTGATCAACATGTTGTCGCCCAGCACCAGCATGAGCATCGAGAAGGCAAACAGGTTGAGGTAGAGGAAGAACTTCGAGAAGTTGGCGTCACCATGCATGTACCCGATCGAGTACAGATGAATCAACGCACCGACACCGGTGACGAACAACGTCATCGTGATCGCCAGGGGGTCGATCAAGAAACCGACATCAACCGAGAAGTCGCCGGCCGGAACCCATTCCCACAAGGTCTGGACGTAGCGCCTCGACTCGACATCTTCGCCAAGCAAACCAACAAATACCGTTAGCGCTGACGCGAACGATCCGCCCATCGCCGCGGTTGCCAGCCAGCCCGCTCCGGGCTCGCCGAGACGGCGGCCAAAGATCAGAATTGCGAGAAATCCCGCGAGCGGAAACGCAGGGATCAAAAATGCAGCTTCGAGCACGGTCAGCCCCTCAGCAAAGAAACGTCATCGGCGGTGGCATCGGGCCTCCGTCGGTTGATAGCAACAACAAGAGCAAGGCCGACCACGACCTCGACGGCGGCGACCACCAAAACAAAGAACACCGATATCTGGCCGCCAACATCGTTGAGGTCGGCTCCAAAGGCCACGAACGACACGTTGACGGAGTTGAGCATCAGCTCGACACACATGAACATCACCAACGGATTGCGACGCACCAGCACCCCAACCGCCCCGATCGCAAACATCACGACCGACAAGATCAGGTAATACGACGTTGTGACTTCGATCGCCGCGAACATCAGTGGCCTCCGTCGGACTCGCCGGCATCAAGATCGCTGTCGTTGCCACCGTGAGGAGCAAGCGACACCGACTCGGTGGAGCCCGGCTCGAGCTCGTCAAGCAGCAGCGAAGAGTACAAAGTTCGGGTCAGCACCACCGCACCGATCACCGCGATGGTGAGCAAAGCCGCGGTGATTTCGAAGCCGAGCACATAATCGCTGAACAAGACCCGTCCGATCCGTTCGATATCGGTAAACGAATTGTTGAGAGCCGTTTCGGCACCAGAACTCTGGACAGTTCCGGTCGCACCATCGACCGCGCCAATCATGATGACCAAGCCGGTCGCCAGCAGGCCGGCACCGGCAATGGCGGCAACCGGTCGCTGACCAGCAATCGGATCGACACCGAGCTCCTCAGCCTTGTCGACGCCGAGCAACATGATCACGAACAAGAACAAGATGACAATCGCTCCGGCGTACACAACAACTTGCACCGCGGCCAGGAAATGAGCGCCTTGCAGCACAAACAGCACGGCCACGCCCATGAGCGTTTGGATCAAGAACAGCGCCGAGTGCACCGGGTTCTTCGACAGAACCACTCCCAACGCACCAACAATGATCAGCGACGCGCCAGCGATGAAGACCAACAGCTCAGTCATTGCTGGACCCTTCCGAATAAACGCCGGCGGCCTGCCCCTGTTCGGGGGATCGGACGCCATAACCCAGCTCGCCCGCCCAATGCACCGTGCCTTCGTAACGATGATCGCCGGCCGACGACGTAGCTCGCATCCAGCCCGATGTCATCTTGTCGTCGCCCTCACGCCAGTCTTCCCACGGCATCTTCTGAGGCATGCCATCATCGTCAACCACCAATTCGTTCTTGGTGTAGATGGCGTCGGAGCGGTGCGTGAAAGAGAACTCGAACAGCTTGGACTCGGTAATGGCTTGCGTCGGGCAAGCCTCGACGCACAAGTCGCAATGGATGCAGCGCAGGTAGTTGATCTCGTAGACATAGCCGAAGCGCTCGCCCGGTGACGTTGGTGCGGCTGGGTCGTTGTCGGCGCCGCGCACATAGATGCACTTGGCGGGACAAACCCCGGCACACAGCTCGCAACCGATGCATTTCTCCATGCCGTCCTCGTAGCGGTTGAGGACGTGGCGACCGTGCATCCGGTCGGGCTTCGGTCGCTTTTCGTCAGGTGCGCCCGGCTTGGCTTTGCCACCGCGGTAATCGCCGGTGACCCGCTCTTCGAAGAGCTTGTTGAACGTGACCTTGAAGCCCCGCAGGTAGTCGAAAATTGAGTTGCCTTCAGCCACGGTTGGCCTCCTGGCTTTCGATGCGTTCGGATCGGGCGTGACCTATCGCCGCTCCGAGCATGGTGGCGAGCAGTGAACAAACCAGAAGGAAGCCAAACGAGAACAAGAAAGTGGTCTGGCGGCTCCAATTGTTTTCGTCACCGACCCTGAGGCCAGCCAGCAACAAGAACCAGGCGAGAGAAATCGGAATGAGGAACTTCCAACCGAGATCCATGAGCTGGTCATAACGGAACCGAGGCAGAGTCGCTCGGAACCAGACGAACATGAACAAGAAGATGAACAACTTGGCGAAGAACCAGAGAGTTCCGATCCACCAACCCTGTGGCAAGAACAGGGCCGGACCGGCTGGACCGCCCAAGAACATCAACACGATGATCGCCGACATGGTGATCGTGTTCATGAACTCGGCCAAGAAAAACAGCGCGAACCGGATCGACGAATACTCGGTGTGGAACCCGCCCACCAGTTCTTGCTCGGCCTCGACCAAATCGAACGGCGGACGGTTGAGTTCGGCGGTCCCGGCGATCAGAAATACTACGAAGGGGACGAACCCGGTAGTGATGAGGTTCCAGTTGGGGAAGAACCCACCAAACCCGTTGCCGGCCTGATCGACAACCATGTCGTGGCTCGACAACGAACCGGTCTGCAGCACAACCGCAGCCACGGCCAACCCCAACGCCGCCTCGTACGACACCATTTGAGCCGATGCTCGCACCGAACCCAGAAGCGGATACTTGGAACCCGATCCCCAGCCGGCCAGCATCACGCCGTAGATCGCAATCGACGACATCGCCAAGAAGAACAAAATGCCGATGGGCGGATCGGCGACCTGCAAGAACGTGTCGCGACCAAACATCGACACGACGCCGTCGGTAGCGTCCTTACGGTTGAAATCACCACCAAGCGGGACGATCGCAAACACCAAGAACGCCGGGACCAGCGACAAGTACGGCGCCAACTTGAAGGCGAACCGGTCGGCGTTATCGGGCACCGAATCTTCCTTGAAGAACAGCTTGATGCCGTCGGCCAGGGTTTGAAGAATGCCCCACGGACCAGCGATGCTCGGTCCGATGCGGTTCTGCATGTCGGAGATGAGCTTGCGCTCGAACCACACCATCAACATCACCGAGATGAGCAGGAATACAAAGGCCACGACGACCTTGAGCATCGTGACGCCAACGTCGCCCCAGCCAATGTCGCCGAGGTACAGGGGATCAGCAGCAAAGATCATGCCCGCTCCACTCGTACGTCGGTGACCGCAGCAGAACTATCGATCAGTTGGTTGGCTCCCGAACCAGGAGCGAGATACGGCACGACCGCCGAGCCCGCTGGCACGCCGGGATCGGCAACGGCCGGAACCGACAATTCGCCGCGACCGGAAACCAGCTTGACCATCGATCCGTTGTCGACACCAAGCTTGTCGAAGTCGGTCGGGCTGAGCCGAAGCTCGATCGAGCCAGCCAATCCCGCGCTGGATGGACTCGCTTGCAACGCGGTGCCGGCGTCGTACATGCGCCGGGTGGCGACAAGGCGCAACGAATAGGCATCGTTGGCCGGTCCGCTAGATCCCGATGCAGCCGGCGGGGCGATGTCGCCGCGACCATCAACCAATAGCCCATCGATGCGGGTCTCTGAAAGAGCATCCTCGGTGAGACCCGAATGCACCGGCGAGACCGACGCCAGTTCGGCCCGGATCGCGGCCTCGGAATCGAACGCCAAATCGGCGCTGATGCGGTTGGCGATCTCGGCCGCAATCATCCAGTCGGGGCGGGCCGTGCCGGGCGGGGTCACCCGCTGGGTGCACACGCTGACCCGGCCTTCCAGATTGGTGAACGTGCCACTGACCTCGGTGGGCGCCGCGGCGGGAAGCACGAGATCGCCATGGCGACGGGTGGACTCGTTGGGAAGAGTCTCGACGCAGATGACTCGACCGGCACCGGCTAGGCCCGCTTCGGCGACATCACGGTCGGGGAAGTCGTTGAGCGGATCGGCGCCCAGAAGGACGAGGACATCGATCTGGCCGTCGGCCGCGGCGGCCAAAATCCCGGCCGTATCGAGCCCCGCCGACTCCGGTACCGAACCCCATGCCTCGGCCAAGCGTTCGCCGCCTGCTTCGAGCGTGGTCCGGCCCGGCAACAAGCCAGGCGCGAGGCCCATATCCAGAGCGCCATGCACGTTGCCGCGACGAAGCGCCGACAAAAACGACACCCCTTCGATCTGTGACAGCGCAAGAGCCGCATCAGCTACTGCATCGGCCGACTCGGCCAATGAAGCTCGACCAAGCACGACCGTTACCGGGCCCGCGATCGCCATGGCGGCGTTGGCAATATCGGCCGCCGCGACGCCAGAAGCATCGGCCGCGGTGCCGGTGGTGGCGGCAACCAAGGCCGCGGCGAGATCAGCTACTTCGCCGGGACGAGGGTGCAAAGAATGCGCAGCGATCGAACTAAGCCCGCCGCGATGAGGAGTGAGTTCGATCAGCGTGGCGCCATCGTGCACCACCGCGTGGCGAAGGCGGAGATAGAGCGCTCCGAGGTCTTCTTTGGGGTCCGGGCCGACCAAGATGATCGTGCCGCCAGCGCGGCAGGCATCGTTGATCGTGGCGCGAGGCAAACCGAGCACTACTTCGGGGGCGAGTCCGTCGCCCATCTGAGCATCGACATTGTCGGTGCCCAGCACACCCTTGGCCAGCTTGGCCCAGGCATACTGCGCCTCGTTCGTGAGCCGAGCCCCACCGATCACCGCTAGCCGGGTCGGATCTATATCGCTCAGGGCGTCGGCCACCGAACCAAGAGCGGGAGCCCAGCCGGTGGCGACAAGTTCGTCGCCCTCACGCACCATCGGCGCGCCGAACCGGTCGTCACTGTTGAGCGCCTCGAAACCAAACCGTTCTTTGTCAGACAACCAACCCCAGTTGACCGGGTCGGCATCGACGCCCAGCAAACGCAAAACCTTGTTGCGTGACGACTGCACCGTGACTCTCGAACCAACCGAGTCGGTCCATGCCGTCGAAACAGTTTCTTCCAAATCCCAAGGGCGAGCCTTGAACCGGTACGGCTTCGCAGTAAGCGCCCCGACCGGACAAATCTGCACCGTGTTGCCAGAAAAATACGAGGCGAACGGTTCGTCGGGGAACGTATTGACCTGAGTGTTGTTACCCCGATCCATGAAATGAATCAGCTTGTCTCCCGCGACATCGTCGGCAAACCGGGTGCAACGATCACAAAGAATGCAACGCTCGCGGTCGAGGTAGACCGTGTCGCTGATCGGCAGCGGCTTTTCGTAGTGCCGCTTCTCTTCGACCATTCGAGATTCGCCCGGGCCGTAAGCAACGGTTTGGTCCTGCAGCGGGCATTCGCCGCCCTTGTCACAGACCGGACAATCAAGAGGATGGTTGATCAAAAGAAACTCGAGAACACCATCCTGAGCTTTCTTGGTGAGCTCGGACTCGGTGTCGACGGTCATGCCCTCGCTCACCGGAAGCATGCAACTGGGCTGCAACGCGGGACCGCGACCGGTGTCGACTTCGACCAGGCACATCCGACACATGCCGACCGGCTGCATGCGTTCGTGGTAGCAGAACCTTGGAATGTGGGTACCGGTACGGTCACACGCATCGATCAGCAGTTCGCCCGGGTTGGCGGCAATTTCGGTGCCGTTAACAGTGACGCTGACAGTGCTGATTTCGTTACTCACGTCGGTCACGCGTCGACCTCCACTGGCGCCGCGCTCACGGGGATGGTGTCGCGTTTGGTGATCTTTGCTTCGTACTCGTGGCGGAACCGGCGAATCGTCGACGCAATCGGGGCGACCGACGACGGCCCGAGCGGACAGATGGTGGTCTGGCGAGGCGGAAACGGGATCGCCTCGAGACTCTGGTTGGGATCAGCGGCCACGGGATACGGTCCCGGGCTGATGTTGTCGGCGATATCGAGCAACATGTCGATGTCGGACGGGCGACCCTCGCCTTCGAGAATGCGTTGCAAAACCCGCTCTTCCCAAGTCGTGCCTTCCCGGCACGGTGTGCACTTGCCACACGACTCGCGGGCATAGAACCTCACGAGACGCAGCGCCGCCTTGACAGCGTCGACCGTTTCGTCCATCACGACGATGGCCCCGGAGCCAAGCATCGAACCGGCCGCACCAACCGGACCGGCCTCGAGCGGCAGATCGAGTTGCTCCTCGAAGAACCAAGGGGCCGAGCCACCGCCGGGTACGAACATCTTGAGCTCGTGACCGTCGCGGATGCCTTGGCAGAAGTTGTCGCCATACAGAAGGTCGCGAAAACTGGTGACGCCGTGCTCAACCTCGTACACGCCGGGACGTTTTACGTGCCCCGAAACCGCAAACAGACGAGTGCCCGGCGACTTCTCGGAGCCATAGGTCTTGTACTGCGTGGCGCCGTTGAGCATCAGCCACGGCAAGTTGGCCAGCGTCTCGACGTTGTTCACGATGGTGGGCTGGCCGTACAGACCAATGGCGGCAGGGAAGTACGGAGGTTTGAGGCGAGGCATACCACGATTGCCTTCGAGGCTTTCGATCAACGCCGTCTCTTCACCAACGATGTAGGCACCGGCCCCCCAAGTGAGCACGATGTCGACGCTGAACTCGGTATCCATGATGTTCTTGCCGACATAGCCCTTGGCGTAGGCATCGTTGAGGGCCTGAGCGATTCTTTCCTGCGCCAGCGCCATCTCGCCGCGAACGTACAGAAAACACTGCTGCAGTCCGAGGGCGTAGCAAGCAATTAGGCAACCCTCGATCAGCTGATGAGGGTCGCGCTCCATGAGCAGACGATCCTTGTAGGTCCCGGGTTCGCTCTCGTCGCCGTTAACGACCAAGTAATAGGGAAATTTGCCGGGGGGTAGAAATCCCCACTTGATCCCGGCGGGGAAACCGGCGCCGCCGCGGCCAAGAACGGTGGCGTCCCGAACCTCGCTGTGGACCTCAGCGGGCGTGCGAGTCAGGGCGTTGCGAAGACCGTCGTAGCCTCCGGTCGCTTCGTAGCGCTCCATCGTGAACGAGTCCTCGAGCGGAAACCGGCGAGTGACGATTTTCGGTCCGTCATTGTCGACGTATCCGGGGGCGTGCGGTACGTAAGTGTGAGTCGGCATCAGGCCGTCCCCTCATCGTTCGCCGCAACATCATTGCGGGCTAGCCAAACCGGAGCCTCCGACGCTTGCTCGGGGGGAAAGATGCCGGCGAGGCGGTCGGCGGGAATGGTCTGTCTGACCATCGCCAGGGTCCCGTGTTCGGGTACGTCATCGGCGACGCCGTTACGAATGTCGTCGATCATCTGATCGAAGTCGTCTTCGGTGACCCGTAAACGGTAGCGATAGTTGACTTGCAGGCAAGGGGCCTCGGTACAAGCCGCGACACACTCCACATCCTCGATCGTGAACATGCCGTCGTCGGTGGTGCCGCCGGCCTTGACCCCAAGGGTCTGCTCGGCGTGGGCCAACAGTTCTTCGCCGCCCAACACCTGACAAGCAATGTTGGTGCATACGTTGACTACGTACTTGCCCACCGGATGAAACTTGAACATCTCATAGAAAGACCCGGTGCCCTTGACCTCGGCCGGGGTCGTGTCGGTGAGCTCGGCAATTTCGCGCATCGCGTCGTCGGTAACCCAGCCTTGTTGTTCCTGAGCTAGGTGCAACAAAGGGATCAGCGCCGACTTCGCCCGCGGGTACCGCCCAACAATGTCGTGTGCCGTAGCAAGGTTCGCCGCGGTGAAATACCCCATCAGCAACACCCCTGTTGGATTTGTGCACCGTTTGCGGTGCTATAACCCCGAGTTCGGTGCACAGATCCAATCATCGGTCGACCTCGCCCATGATGGGGTCGACGGACGAGATGATGGCGACGCCATCGGCGATAAGACCGTTTTGCATCAGGTGGGGCATGGTTTGGACATTGATGAAGCTGGGACCGCGAACGTGCATGCGATAAGGGGTGGGACTGCCATCGCTCACGATGTAGACCCCAAGCTCGCCGCGCGGCGACTCGACGCAGGCGTAGGCCTCGCCTTCGGGGACTTTGTAACCCTCGGTGAAGATCTTGAAGTGATGAATGAGCGCTTCCATGGACTGGTCGATGCGGACTCGCGGTGGAGGGGTGACCTTCTTGTCTTGCACCCGATAGTCGCCGGTCGGCATCTTGTCGAGAATCTGGCGAACGATTCGCATCGACTCGCGGATCTCGTTGAGCCGGATCGCGTAGCGGTCGTAGCAGTCGCCGTAACTCCCGACGATTACATCGAACTCGACGTCCTCGTAAGCGAGATACGGTTCGTCACGGCGTAAATCCCACGCGTATCCAGTCGATCGCAAGATCGGACCGGTGGCCGACAATGCCAGCGCCTCGTCTAAGTTGAGCACACCTACGCCTTGCAGGCGTTCGCGCCAGATGGGCTGGCCGGTCATGAGGATGTCGTACTCCTCGAGCCGAGGCGGTATGAGTTCGAGCAGGCGTTCGACGTCGGCGACCCACCCGTCGGGCAGATCCGCAGCCACACCGCCGGGGCGGATGTAGTTGTGGTTCATGCGCAGGCCGGTGACCTTTTCGAAGAACCGCAAGACCTCTTCGCGCTCACGCCAGCCGTAAATCATCATGGAGACGGCGCCAAGATCCATGCCGTTGGTCGCCATGAAAAGAAGATGTGACGCCATCCGGTTGAGCTCGCACATCAACATCCGGATCCACGTGGCCCGTTCGGGCACTTCGATACCGAGAAGTTTCTCGGTAGCCAAAGAAAATGCCAGCTCCGAGAAGAGTGGCGATGCGTAGTCCATGCGGGTGACATTGGTGCACCCTTGCAAGAACGTGAGCTGTTCGGCCTGCTTCTCCATACCAGTATGGAGATAACCCATCACTGGCTTGGACCGCAGAACCGTCTCGCCCTCCATCTCGAGCATTAGACGCAAGACGCCGTGGGTCGACGGATGCGACGGACCCATGTTGAGCATGACCCGGTTGTCGTCGAGTGACGTGGTCGGGTCGTTGCCGATACGGGCTGCTTCGGCCTCGGACAAACGCAGCACCGCAGCGTCGTCGCCCCGCCGGCGGACTCGCTCGGCGCCGTCCACGACCAACTCTTCGAGGGTTTCGTCGGTGATGCTCATCGGTTGTTGCTCGCGCTCTTGAACTGGACCGGGATGGAGCCAACCGCATAGTCCTTACGGAGCGGATGACCCACCCAATCCTCGGGCATGAGCACCCGGCTCATGTCGGGATGGTCGGCGAACTCGATGCCGAACATGTCGAACACTTCACGTTCGAGATTTTCGCTGCCGGGCCAAAGATCGAACATGGTAGGCACCGTGGCGTCTGCGGCCGGGACCTGAACACGAATCCGAAGCCGCTCGCGACGCTGATGATTGATCAGTTGGGTCACTACTTCGAACCGTTCGGCCGTTAGACCCTGGGGCACCGACCGCCGACCGCCGTAGGTCAGATAGTCGACGGCGGTCAGATCGATGAGCTGGTCGTAGCCGTCGGCGCAAGCAGCGCTGGCGACTTCCAAGTAGCCCGCGGGGTCGGTATGAAGGACCAGATCGTCGGCGTTGGCGTCAACAAACGCTCCGTAGCGCGATTCGGCCTGAGCGACGGGCGCAGCGGCCGCAACTTCTTCTTCGCTCACTTCAGCCTCCGATGGTAAGGCCGGCGGTTTGTCCGTCGCGCTGTTCGATGGTGATCTGGGCGCCGCCACCATTGGCTTCGCGTCGTTGGGTGAGTTCGCCTGACTGAATTTTTTCGTGCAGCGTGAATATTGCGTGCATGAGGGTTTCGGGCCCGGGTGGGCATCCAGGGGCGTAAACATCGACTGGAACGATCTGGTCAACGCCTTGAACGATGGCGTAGTTGTTGAACATGCCCCCGCTAGACGCACATACGCCCATCGAGATAACCCACTTGGGCTCCATCATCTGGTCGTACACCTGACGCAGCACGGGAGACATTTTCTGCGACACTCGGCCAGCGACGATCATCAGATCGGCTTGACGCGGTGAGGCCCGAAAGACCTCCATGCCGTAGCGAGCAAGGTCGTAGTGTGCAGCACCCGACGCCATCATTTCGATCGCGCAGCAGGCCAGCCCGAATGTTGCGGGCCAACAGCTTCGAGCCCGCGCCCATTTGACCAGCGACTCGATATTTCCGGTAAGAAAGTTGTGGTCCATGCCCTCGAGGCCGGACTCGGCAACAGCATTGGTGTCGCCGATTATTGGGAGCTGCATGTCAGGCCGCCTCTTGGTCGTCGCCCTGCGGCGGGCGGTTCTCTAGTCCCACTCGACGAACAGTAGAAGTTGCGGTGCGGGCTGGACTAACCGAACCAGCGGGCCGGCTGACCTGCTTGAGCGGCCCCCACTCGAGAGCACCGTTGCTGATCAGGTACACGAACGACTCGAACACCGCGAACGAGAACGCCATGATTACTACTAACCCGAATATGCCCAAGCCGCCGAAGGCCACCGCGTACGGGTAAAAGAAGATGATCTCGATGTCGAATACAATGAAGATCATCGCCACCAGAAAGAACCGAACCGGAAATCGTTCGGGAGTTTCGCGAGTTGGCACAATTCCGCACTCGTAGGCCGCGCTTTTGGCGGCACTCGGGTCTCGAGGAGCGAGCAGGCCGGACGCTATGAAGCTTCCCGCGGCGAAAAGCGCCGCGAGTCCAAAGAGCGCCAGCAGGGGGAGGTACTGGCCAAGCATGATCTAGTGGGCCTCGGAAAACTCGCGTCGTCGGGCCATGACAAGCTTGTCCCGTTCGTGCAGCATGTAACAGAGGGCCAGGAAGATTACGAGCGAACCCATCGCGATGAACGCTGGCACCTTGCGGAGATTTCCGAGGTCGCGGACCATCACCACCGACACGAGGGGTTTATCGGGGTCGATCTCGGGCCTCTTGGGCGCCTGGCCCGGCAAGTTGGTGACCGACTCCTCGCTCACGCCCTGGAGTTGCACAATGCCATAACGGGTGGGGTGTTTGATCTGGGCGGCCGTTCGGATCTTGGTCCACACACGATCGATCACCGTGGGGTCCTCGGGCAGACCTCGTTTTCCACCGATTGTGAACGCATCCAGCAGCAAGAAGTCGCCTTGGGAGGCGAAATCGAAGTCGTTGCTGGCCAGCACCATGGCTATGGCTGACGCCTGTGCCTCACCGGCTTCGGCGGTGGACAGCAGCGTCCAATTGCCCAAGTCGGGAGAATCCTGGTTGATCAACTCGGGAGCAACCGCGGCAAGCTCCGAAAGGGTCACCGCTTCGTGCTGCTTTTGACGCTCGGCGACCAGCGCATCGATCGCGTCGGCCGACAAATCAGCCGTCTGGTCGGCGGTGAGCGAGTCGGCGCTGACGGTGCCGTACTCGGCCCACGCCGTTTGGATTTCGGCGAGATAGGCGGCCTCGTTGTTGCTCAGGCCCGCAGAGTCCATGGTCAGAGCGTCGGCGCCGTATTGGTCTACAAGATCGGCAGCCGCGGCGACCACGAGGTCGTACGCCACTGGCAAATTTTCGCTGTGGAGGTTATTCGCTTCGTCGAGCGCGGCAAGGTTGAGATCGCCCTGAGCCTCGGCCGTTTCGACGATCTCGACCTCGACCCAATGAGGCGAGTCGCCCTTGTAGCCGATGCCATAGATCCACCAAACGGTCGACATGATCGCCATCCAGCCGAACAAGCCAGCCAGGCTGATGAGGGTCCCGAGACGCGAGCCGAGATTGCTGGTGATGACCAGCCAAACCGAACCCATGAGAACAACGATGCCGGTCAGGACGGCAAGGAAGCCGCGAATCTCGGGGTCCCAGGCAAGACCCGCAATGAGGTGCAGCATCTCCATTAGAGGTTCCTCTCGAACGCAACGATCGCATCGATCTGCTCGTCGGTGAGCAGGGCCGGATAGGTGAACTCAACGCCGGACCCGGCGCCCAAACCGGGGCCTATCGGCTTGGCTTCGGTGACCCCACCGAAGCCCGGCATCTGACCGTTACCACCAGAACCACCGCGACCGTAGGTGACACCAATGGTCTGACCCTTGGCGATGAAGTCGGCTTGGCTTGCTGCGGTTTCGAATTGGTCGAACAACGTGCCGCCGGTGAGGTTGGGCCCAAAGAAGCCACCACCTTGGTTGTAGGACTCTTGCAAAGCGCCGTCGTGTCCGTTCTGCTCGATCGTGTAGTCCGAAGTTGCGTCGTAGGACCAGCCCGCCGTGTGACAGCGAGCGCAGCTATAGGTGCCGCTGGAAGCGGAGTTGGTGAACAGGATCTCGCCGTACTGGAAGTAGACCTCTTGGCCCTCGAAGGAGCCGGGCGTGGAGAGGATCTCGAGGGTGGCCGCTCTGAGGGCATCCTCGTTGCCGACATCGCCGAGCGACGGTTTATCGGCAACGGCCATGTCGGTGGCTGTGGCTTTGGCCGTATTGACATCGGCCATCCATTCCTGGACCGCGCCTTCTAGCGGACCCAACGAATCGGCGGTTGCGGTCCTCAAGGCATCGCCTGCGGCCTGATCGGCTACGCATTCTTCGATCTCGTCGGTGCACTCGAAACCGAACTCGGTTCGACTGAGTTCGCGCACTGCTTGCGCGGTCGACGCCTTTGCTGCCTCGGCCTCGCGAACCGCTACAGCCCAGTCGGCACTGCTGGTGGCGAGGAGAAGGTCTTCGGCACCACTTTGAACGCCGCTGGCTACTTCGCTGCGGATCGTGTCCTCGTCGATTTGAATACGCCGAAGGTAAAACACGACCTCTTCGAGTTGCTGGTCGGTGAGCGGACCACCGCCGCCCGCACCCCAAGCCGGCATCACGCCGTTGCGGCCGAAGTTGAGAGTGTGGAGCACTTCGTCTTCGGTGAACCGCGAAAGCACGGTATTGAGAGCAGGCGCTTTCCAGTTGACCTGGGCGACGAACTGACCGGAGTTGGTCGTGATAGCCGTATTGACCGCGCCACCCTTGCCGTCGGGGCCATGACAGTTCACACACTGGGCGCCTTCGAGATACATCTCTTCGCCCCGATCACCAAAAATCCGCCAAGTATCGAGGTCTCGACCGTCGTGGCGACCGGGTTCGCCGAGCCAGTACACCGGCAAGGTGACAGCGGTAATGGTCAGCAGTACGAGACTTATCCCGAGCGCTGAGTCCAGACGACGGCCCTCGAGTTCGGCGTCGTCGTAGTACGGCTTGCGGTTCGAAGCCAGCTCGATCTCGGAGCCCAGTTCGTCGCGCGCCGCACGAATGTTGAAATAGATGTACAGCAGTCCGCCGATGAAGACAATCGCCAAAATGACGAAGCCGACGGTGCGTTGAGTGTTTGTGGCAGCAAGCAACATGCGCGTAAGAAGGGTTCTCTGAACTGTTGGGACGGACGGAGGCTAGCCGTGTGAGGCTTTGCCGATGCAGTGCGGACCTTCGGCTTCCTGACCGGTGGTGTTAGTACCGATCGGGGGTCCTTGGATAACGGTGCCGGTATCGACGGTCAGCGTGCCGGAGGCGTCGACAGTCATCGCGAAGCGGTCCATACCCCGAGGGGCAGGACCACCACGCTTCTCGCCGACCTGGTTGTATTGCGAGCCGTGGCACGGGCACTCGAACCATTGCGATGTTCCGCAGCTCGGGACACGACAACCCAGGTGCGGGCATTTCTGGTAAAGGGCAAGGATGCCACCATCGAGACCATGCTCGAACCCGGCGGCCATGCCCGAAAGTTCCGGTGCGGAATAAGCCTCGCGGGCTTTTTCGACCGCACCATTGGGGTATTCGGTGAGCCACATGCGACCTTCGGCTTTGTAGAGGAAGCCGTTGTTGGCTCGGATCTCGCCAAGCAACTCGCTTACCAGACCGACCTTGAGCGCCGATCCGAAGCCGCCACCGACCTGGGGCCAGAGGAAGGCGATGCAGGCCGCACCGAACCCACCGAGGCCAAGCTGCATCATTACGACGATGCTGCGGTTGAAGAACTGACGGCGACTAACACCGATCTCTTCGGGGTCTGGCGGGACGTAAGGTGCGGGCGGCGCAGCGCGCCCCGCGAGCGCCAACTCTTTGGACGCGGCTTTGCGCTCGAGCACGAGCGCCTTCTCGACCTGCTTACCGGTGAGAGTTTCGGCGTCGCCGAGTTCGGCTGATCGGTCGCGCTTCTTGGTTTCGCGCGACAAAACACCGACCGCGCCACTCCTTTGACGGCTCTGAACGCCCGCGAAGATAGCTACCGCGGCGAGAAGTATGAGTACTACGAGTACAGCAACCTGCATTTTCCATGCCTCCTTGGGTTACAGCTCGAAGAACAACCCGGCTTCCCAAGGGAAGACGAAGTTGAATCCGGGGCCTCGGAAGAACGAGCCGATGAGTACGAGCACTGACCAGAACATCAGATGGATCGTCATCAACGAGATCGCGAACTTGCGATCCTCGGGCTTCGTGGACGGGTTTCGGTCGATATAGGGCGCCAAGATGAGCACAAACAGTCCGATGCCCGGAATGGTCACGCCGGCGACCATCGGGTGAAACATCGTAAGCAGTTCCTGCAAACCGAGGAAGTACCAGGGCGCCTTGGACGGGTTCGGCGTTTGGTTGAAGTTGGCCAGCTCGAGTAGCGGAGCATTGACGAAAATCGAGAAGATCAGCGTGAAAGCAGTGATGAACAAGGCCGCCGCGAACTCGACCACCAGAAGATGAGGCCACGTGTGGACCTTGTCCTGGGGCAGGCTCTTGACGTCTTGGATAGATCCCGACTTGACGACGGTGAGCAGCCGTTGGGTATGGCCACCCGGGCCAGTGGGAACGGGGGCTCCCGAAGTGTCGGCTGGGGCCGCCGAGGCGCTGGCAGTTGCAACCGCACCCCCGCCACTACCGGCATCGTCGCCCTTGGCCTTGGCCGCACGCGAACGTTCGAGCAGATGGGCAGGAATCTTGGACGCCACGGCTTGTTGTTCGGCGCTGAGTTCTTCGGCAGGCGCCGAGGCCTCGGCGGCTGCTTTCTGGCGAGCTTCTTCGGCTCGCTTGCGGAGGTGTTCTGGGATTTCGGTCATTGTGAAATTTCCCCTGCCCTACAGCGGACCCGAGATGCCGCCGTCTTTACGCACCCGCCAGAAGTGAATCGCCATGAATATGACGACCACGAAGGGGAGCAAAAGAACGTGCAGGACATACCAACGAAGCAACGTGTCGGTGCCGATCTCGACACCACCGAGGAGCACGAATCGGACCTGCTGGCCAAAGACCGGCGTGTAACCCATCATGTTTGTGCCCACGGTTACCGCCCAAAGTGCCAGCTGATCCCATGGCAGAAGGTAGCCGGTGAACGAGAGCAGGAGCGTGAACTGCAACAGCATCACGCCGATAACCCAGTTGAACTCGCGCGGTGGCTTGTAGGCGCCATGGTAAAAAACGCGAGCCATGTGCAAGAAGACAGTGAGCACCATGAGGTGCGCCGCCCATCTGTGCATGTTGCGTACGAGCAACCCGAAGGTGACCGAGTTCTGCAGCGTGTAGATGTCGTTCCACGCTTGGGCCGCGGTTGGCCGGTAAAAGAACATCAAGAAGATGCCGGTCACCGTCAACAAGATGAACAAGAAAAAGCTGAGCCCGCCGAGGCACAGCGTGTAGCTGACCTTGACGGCGTGGCGCTTCACCTTCACGGGGTGCAGGTGATAAAGCACGCTGTTCATGATGACGTAGGACCGATTTCGGGGGCTATCGGTGTAGCCCTTCCGGAAGATGGAGCCCGGCCTGAAGATCGAAGTCCAGGCTTGGGAGCCTTGGACTTGATCGGTCAGCTGAGACATCTGATCCTGCATCCGCTGAGGTAGCGGTTTTTTGACTTCTTCGTCAGTGGTGGCCATTGCTGGTCTTTTCTCCCGCGTCCGGCCTCAGCCGAGACGCATTCCGTATCCGTAGCCGTGGGTATTTGTGCGTTGATGAGCGTCACCGTCGGCCGGCGCATCGCCGATCTTGCCGAGGATGATGACGCCTGTCGGGCACCGATCGACGCACAGTGCGCACCGCGTGCACACGTCGTCGTCGATCGTAAAGATCACATGATCGTTGGGGTCGTCGCCAGGTTGCTCGGTGCCCATTGCTGATTCGATCGCCTCGGGCTGCACCATATGGATGCATTTCCACGGGCAAATATCGACGCAGCCTTCGCACATGATGCATTCGGACTGGTCGATGTGAATGAACTGCTTTGGTTTGACCTGTTGGCTGAGCCAGGCTGCGTCGACCGACTGAAGAACGTAGTCGTCGCGAAACTCTGGCATCGGCGGGTTGGCGTCGGTGGTTGTCACGAATCGGCACCCTGCTTGATGAGCGGGCGTCCAAAGGCCGAGCGTTCGGGGGCGCTTTCGGCTGCTTGAGCCTCGCCACGCTTTTGCCAGATCGACCACAAGACGATGTTGCCACCGAGGGCCACAACGTATATGCCGACGGCAATGAGGTCACGAATCACGACGTAAGTGATACGGATCGGCGACCAACCGCCATCTTGTTGCGACCTCAAGATGCCACCGGGGCCAACAAAGATCTTGTCGACGCGCCAGTTGAGTTCGTTGTCGGCCCAGCTCAGGAACTGGTGAGGCACGATGCCGTAGACCCAGAACATCAAGAAGAAGACAACGAATGACCCCAGCATTGCTTCGCCCCAAGTGAGCTCGGCGTCGGCAGGGCGCCGCTTCGAGTACGCGACGATTCCGCCGGTGACAAGAATGGCAATAAGGCTGGACGTTACGAAAGCAACCACGCTCTCTCCTGATGGAGGCGAGATTCACGACCCTCGTGAATCCACGCACAAGTGTAGACCCGTTGAGCGCCGCCCCTCGGGTTGGGAGAATGGTTTACCACGGAGATTTTGTCGCAGGCACATTCGGGGCCAACAGAAATTCGTGCGCGACATTCGTCTCCCACTTCGCCGGACGTGCGACACTGCCTCTATCCTCACGGGGTCTAGTACCGCACAAGTAATGCGCGGTCCGATACCTCGACTTGTCCAAACCCCGCGTTGGAGACCACGGTGACCGAAATTCCAGAGCACCTCCTTAAAGCAGCAGCTGCCGCCCGAGCCCGTCTCGCCGGCGAAAGCGCCGAGGAGCCAGCCGCCGCTGATACGGCCGCCGCGCCCTCCGCGGCCGCACCCGCGGTCAAGGCGGCTGCGACCCCGGCCGTTCCCGAGCCAGAGAAGGCTCCCGAACCGGTTGCTCCCTACGTCGAAGCGGGGCTGGCTCGTAAGACCATGCCGGTATGGATCATCCCGGTCTTGTTGTTCTTGCCGATCTGGGCGATCTACTACGTCGGCTATCTCGAAAATCCGCCGGCCGCACAGGTTGGCTTGCACTTCGAGGGCCAAGAAATCTTCGGTGTGAGTTGTGCAGGCTGTCACGGCGGTGGTGGCGGCGGTGGTACCGGTCGTCAGCTCAACGGTGGCGAAGTGCTCCTCACCTTCCCCAGCGTCGAAGACGGTGCGTCCTATGACGGTCTGGCCGGTCAGCTGCATTGGGTCGCCAATGGCACCGCCGGCAGCGACCCTCTGGGCTACGGCGATCCCGCCCGACCAGGCGGCGGCCACACTCCCGACTCGTTCAACGGTGCCCAGATGGCCGGCTTTGGTGCGACCCTTTCCACCGAGCAACTCATTGCCGTTGTTTACGCCGAACGTACCGACTTCGGCGGATTCCAAAACGACGGCGAGGCCGCCGAACTTGCAGTCCTCGAAGAACTGGTCGTGGTCATGGGCGATGAGGGTGCGGTGTTTGCCGGAGCTTCGCTCGACGAGATTCAAGGCTGGATCGACACAGCCCGCGGCCTAGTCACTGCGGGCTAGTTCAGCCTGTCAGCGCCAGAATCTCGGCTGCCAGCAGAGCCAGTTCCCCATCTGAAGCAAGCAAAGCGATCTTGGCCTCTACTGTTTCGTTATTGACCGGCCACTCCAGAACCATGGCCGTGAACGTCTCGGCCAAGTCTTCGTGCACCGCGGTTGCCGCGTAGTCGTTCACAAAGTCGTTCGGGTCGCGGCTGGGGTCACCTTCGGGCCAGAACCGGTCGGCGAACGTCGCCAGAACGGTTCCATCAGCCGCGCAACCGAGCGGGATGAGGCGACCGTCGCATTTGTTGGTCTCGAACGAAAATACGGCCGAGTCGAGCGTAACGAGGTGGCTGATCTCGTGGACGACCGTTTCCTCGATCAACTCGCGATCATCAACGTCGGCGGCGTCCAGGCTCAGTATCCATCCGCCATCGCTTGCGGGATGGACCACCCCGACAAGTCCACGGGAGGCCTCGTTGATGACCGACACTTGCCGCAAGTCGTCGCGCAACGAGGCTGGCCAGATGGCGTCGACAATGTCCCACATCGCCGCGATTCGCTCGTCCTCGATCGGCGCCGACGGGCGACCATCAATAAGGACAACGTCACCAATTCGTTCGACATCTTCGCGGTAGTTCACGTTCTCCGCGACTCGCGCCGTGCGCGACCCGAGGGCGACATTCGCCCCGCCGATATCGGTCGACACGGTTGCTGAAGAGTGGGGGAAGTCGGCTCCGATGAGCGCGCTGACGCCAAAAGCCAACAACACCGTTAAAGCTGTTCCAGTTTTATTCCGCATCTACACTTCGCTCCGATTCCAAGAATAAACAAAGTGATCCCTGCCAACATGAGGCGTTCGGCCCAGCGCGGGGGTCGACCGATGAGCGGCCGCAACCCGCAATCATGGGCGAGTGGACATCACTTCTCTTGACCAGTGGCGGACTCTGCGTGAGCGCGCCGAATCATTCGACCAGCTCAACTTGCGCGATCTGTTCGCTGACGATCCCGGCCGCGTCGACTCAATGACTCATCGGGTTGGCGACCTGGTCGTCGATTGGTCGAAGCATCGAGTTACGCCCGAGATTATGGGTGTACTGCTTGAGTTGGCCCAAGAAGCGGACCTCCCCGAACGGGTCGCGGCAATGATGCAGGGCGATCACATCAACGCCACCGAGGACCGTGCTGTCTTGCACACGGCGCTGCGGGCTCCCCGAGGCACCGTGGTCTCCGACGACGGCACCGACGTTGTGGCGGGGGTCCACGAAGTTCTCGATCAGATGGGGGCGTTCGCCGAGCGGGTGCGTTCGGGCGACTGGACCGGTCAGACCGGCGAGGCGATTCGTACGGTGGTCAACATCGGCATCGGCGGCTCTGATCTCGGGCCGGTGATGGCCTACGAAGCGATGGCCGCGTTTCGCCACGATCGGTTGTCGTGTCGGTTCGTGTCCAACGTCGACGGCAGCGACCTCGTGGCCGCGCTGCACGATCTCGACCCGGCGACCACGCTGTTTGTGATCTCGTCCAAAACTTTCACAACCCAAGAAACGTTGGCGAACGCCCGGTCGGCACGGCGCTGGCTCACCGCGGCATTGGGCGACAACGCGGTGGCACGTCACTTTGTTGCCGTGTCGACCAACGCCACGGAAGTCGCGGCTTTCGGGATCGACACCAGCAACATGTTTGGTTTCTGGGATTGGGTTGGCGGTCGCTACTCGATGGATTCGGCGATTGGCCTGTCGCTGATGCTGGCCATCGGACCCGACGCGTTCGGCGAAATGCTGGGTGGATTTCGGATCGTCGACGAGCACTTCGCAACCGCTCCGCTCGGTCAGAACGTGCCGGCCATTCTGGGCCTGATCGAAGTTTGGTACCGCACCTTCTGTGACCTTCCGACTCGCGCCGTACTCCCCTATTCGCGATACCTCCATCGTTTCCCGGCCTACCTGCAACAGCTCGATATGGAAAGCAACGGCAAACAGGTGCGAATGGACGGCACGTCGGTCGACTACGAGACCGGACCGATCGTTTGGGGCGAACCGGGCACCAACGGTCAGCACTCGTTTCATCAGCTGTTGCACCAAGGCACCACGGTTGTGCCGAGCGACTTCATCGTGTTCGGTGCGCCTGACCACACCAACACCCAGTTTGCGGGCATCGAAGACCACCACGACCTGTTGGTCGCCAACTGCTTCGCCCAATCCGAAGCCCTCGCTTTCGGCAAGACCGCCGAAGAAGTTGCGGTCAGCGAACCCGACCCGATCCGCGTTTCGCATCGGACGTTCCCTGGCAACCGACCATCAACGACGATCATGGCCCCGGCACTAACCCCATCAGTGCTCGGGCAACTCGTCGCTCTCTACGAACATCAGGTGTTCACCCAGGGCGTCGTGTGGGGTTTGAACTCGTTTGACCAATGGGGGGTCGAGCTCGGCAAAGTACTCGCCGTGGCCATCATCCCCGAACTCACCGGTGACGCCGCTGCACTCGAGCACGATCGATCAACCAACGCCTTGATCAACCGCTACCGCCAAATGCGCGGCCGCTAGCAACCGACGCAGTTCCGCCGGGTTGTGATCGATCACGAGGGCTCGGTTCGCAAACGCGGAACCGAGACGCGGAATCGAGACAAAACGAGGCCCAACTGCTATCCATGTACGACACCGAAAACGAGATCAGAGGTCAAGTGAGCAACCCGGGAACCGACCATTTCTCCGCGGCGTTCGACGGATCGCAGGAGCGGCTCGCGACAGACGGCTTCGACCTGGTGCGCGAAGCCTGTGATGGCGAACTCGTCGAGCGTCTACTGCGCGTGTCGACTCAAAGCGCCCGAGCCGCACAGGAGGCGCTCGGCGACAGCGAGATCGGGATCGGGAGTGCGTCGGGCTACACAGAGATCGTGCAACGATCGCCGGGCCGGTGGGACGTGCCCATCGACCCTCAGGAGTTCGGGCTCGACGACACGGAGCTGCCGTGGGGGCCGTTGGTGGCGTCGGTGCTCGGCGAAGACGCTGAGCTCTGGCTCTGCGGGGTGGTGTTCTCCGAGCCCGGCAGCACCGATCAGTACTGGCACGCCGACTCCCCTCACGAAACCCTGAAGCACCAGCCCGCCAACGCAATAACCATGCTGGTGGCGCTGCACGACATACCGATGGCCATGGGCCCCACCGAGGTCGCCCGCGGCTCCCATGTACTCACCAACCATCTGCGCAACCCGTCGCTCGTGGTTGACGAACTGGTCTACCAGCACGCCGGCACTTCGCCGGAGTCGTTGGTGAAGGGCACGCCACAGCCGGTGCCCGAAAGTGTTGCCAGTCCGCTGGCCGCCGGGTCGTTCCTGGTGTTCGACGATCGGATCCTGCACCGTGGACTCGCCAACCGGTCAGACAACACCCGCCACGTGGCCTACTTCACGTACCGGCGGAGCGGATATTTCACCAACACGTATTTCGAGACGCAACGATCCGTTCACGACACGTAGACGATTCGGAAAACGTCGTCGAAGACAACGATGAACTGACGGCCAAGGTCACCGGCGTGCGCCCCAGCGACTACCGCCAAATGAGCGGCCGTTAGTGGAAACGGTCGTGAGTTTCGTAGTCGCCGGCCAACTCCCACGCCGCATGTTGCACATAGGCATCAGCGGTTCGGGTGATGAGTCGTTCGAATAGTTCTTCGCCGCGCTGAGTTGTCTCGCCCTTACTGACCGCGCTGTTGCACCACATGGCGAGCCAGAAGTTGAGCGACACGCGGTAGCTCCTCATCAGATCTTCGAATGCCAGGTGGCCGGCTCCCGCCTCGGTCATCGCCCGAAAGTACGACTTAAACAAGTTGTCCTCGTGGGCCCGCCTGAAGTCGGAGTCGAAATTGGAGCTGACGAACGGGCACAGGTCGGCCATGCCGTCGCCGCGCCCGATCACCTGCCAATCGAGCAAGACCAGTTCGTCGCCGTCGAAGAACATGTTGTCGAGGCGGAAATCGCTGTGCACGAGGGTGCGACTCGCCGCACCGTATGCAACCAGCAGATCCGACATGGTCGGCACGAACTGCTCGAGGCGACCAACGACGTCAGCACCCAAGAGGTGACCGTAGGAGTCGACGATCGTTGCCCAGTTGGCTTCGACCAGGCCTTGCAATCCCATGTTCAGCGGACTGTCGATGGGAGGCACCCAATCGAGTTGGTCAACTTTCCCCCACCAGCGCGAATGAATGCCGGCTGCCGCCACGAACGCCGACTGTGCCTGGGGCAGCGTGCCTCCGGCGTGATGATCGCCGGGAAGGAGATGCCCGACGTCTTCGAGCACCAAACAGTACGCACCCGACTCGGCGTTGCCAGCGTTGTAATAGGCCCGAGGCGTGCGGACCTTGAGCTGAGGAATGACTTCGGCATAGGCGAGATGTTCGCGACGGTAAACGTCGAGCATGTCGCCCAGTGGTTTGAGGCCCGAGTCGGTCGTCGGAATTTTGGCGATCGCGGTGGCCGGGCCGGTGCCTGATCCATACGTCAGAGTGAGCCGGGCCAGCTCGCCAAGAAAGCCTTCGCCCACGGCGATGCGTTCGGCCGACACCGCGACAACATCAACATCAGAAAACCCACTGTCGCGCAGCGCTTCGGTGAGCAAGCTGGGAGTGATTTGATCGATGGTGTTCGGGATGGCCATGGGGCACCGTAGAAGACGGAACCGGGTCGCGGCAATTAGCCCTTGGCGAGGATCAGTTGGAACTCGACCACGCCTTGATCGGATATCGAGACCACGATCGGCGCCGAGGGTGGCGTGACCCCAAAGTCTTGCCACACCACATCGATGGAACCCACCACGACCCCAAAACCATCCTCACGAATCAGTGCGTCGATGGTGATCGTGACGGGGTTGGTGATGGCGTTGACGGTGAGATCACCAGTGGCCTCGATGGAGACTTGGGAGCCGTCCTTAAGCTCCGGCGGTAGCTCAACTGGTTCGCTCAAAACAAAAGTTGCGGCGGGGTTCGCGGTGGCGTTAATAGCTCTGCGGATCGCCGCCTCGCGACGGCTCTCGTTGGACACGATGGTTGTCATGTCGACGGTGATCTCGGTCGCGGTGAGGGTGCCATCGGCAATGGTTAGCGATCCGGTTACACCGCCACTGCGACCTACCGCCGTGACCTTGCCAATCGTCAGCTCTTCGGCGACCCGAAATCCGGCGAAACTGCCGCTCGCCGTCTCGAAGTCGAACGAACCGATCTCGTCGTCAACGATCCACGTGCCGGTGGGATCGCCATCAAACGACTCGACTGGATCAGGCACCGCGTCCGGGACGGGATCTTCGGCAACATCTTGGTCGAGTTGCTCGCTGGCGGCCGTCAGGTCGACCGCGTCGGGCGCGTCCTCACGAAAGAACTGATACCAAACCCCCACGCCCAACAACACCAAGACAACCACGCCAGCGCCAACAATCCTGTTTCTCATACCAACTCCAAGAGACAAATGGTTCGCCATCATGGCCGATCGGCGCCCCCAACGGGCGACAGAGCAGAGATGCACCGATCGGACCCGGCCAACGTCGACTACCGTCGCCCCCATGAGCAGTCCGACCGTCGGGCTGACGGACCTTTTCGATGTCGACTCAGCCCACCATCATTGACCACATCTGGATACCGATGTCTGACGGAGCCCGACTCGGCGCTCGGTTGTGGCTTCCTTTCGACTTAGCGGGCCCGCCGACCCCCGCGGTGCTCGAGTACATCCCGTATCGCAAGGACGATGTAACAATCAGCCGGGACGCCACTCTTCATCCCCACCTCGCCCAGCACGGTTACGCCTGCATACGGGTCGACATGCGTGGCTCGGGCAGCTCCAGTGGGGTTCTGATGGACGAATACTCAGAACAAGAAATGTCGGACGGCGAAGAAGTACTGGCGTGGATCGCTGAGCAGCCCTGGTGTGATGGCCGCGTCGGGATGATCGGAATCTCCTGGGGCGGCATAACCGGACTACAGATGGCCGCCCGCCGAGCACCGTCGCTCAAGGCAGTGATTGCTCTCGGGTCCACCGACTCTCGCTACTACGACGACGCCGGCTATTTCGTCGGATGCATGGTTGGGCAAACCGTTGGATGGGCCGCCATCATGCTCGGCTACAACACCCGCCCACCCGATCCGCTCCACTGTGGTGACGGTTGGCGGGATCTTTGGATGCAACGACTTGCCGAGGCGCCGATGTACCTCGGCATGTGGCTCGAGCATCAACGCGACGACGCCTACTGGCAACGGGGATCGGTGTCTCTCGACTACGCGGCGATAGAGACACCGGTCTATGCGGTCAGCGGGCACGCCGACTGCTGGCCCAATACCGTCGATCGTTTGCTCACAAACCTGCCCGGCCCAAGTCGCGGTTTGCAGGGGCCGTGGTCGCATCGGTATCCACAAATGGCAATCCCGGGACCGGCAATCGGATTTCTTCACGAGGTGGTGCGCTGGTTCGACCATTGGCTCAAAGAAACCGACACCGGGATAGAAGACGACCCGACCTACCGCGTGTACATGCAAGAAAGCGTTCGGCCAGCCTCGTTCTACGAGCAACGTCCTGGCCGATGGATCAGTGAAGCCAACTGGCCATCGAGCCAGGTCAGCCGCCGTCGACTACACCTGGGCGATCACGTGCTGTCAGACCACAAGCCGACTCCGGCCGCGGTCAGCATCTGTTCGCCCCAGACCGTCGGCTTGGGCGGAGGCGAATACATGCCGTGGTTCGCGTTTGGGCCCGGCCCCGAACTTGCCGAAGACCAACGCCGCGACGATCACGGATCGCTGACCTTTGACCTCGCTCCTCTAAGTGAACCAATGGAAATATTGGGCCGTGCGACCGTCAGGATCACCGTCGCCAGCAATCAACCCCAAGCACTCGTCGCCGCTCGCCTTTGCGACGTGTGGCCTGACGGGGCCAGCACTCTGATCACCAGAGGCGTGCTCAACCTGAGCCAGCGCACCAGCAAGTCGGACCCCTCAGCGCTTGTAGTGGACGAACCAACCACGGCCACTATCGAGCTCAACCACGTGGCCTACGCAGTGCCTCCCGGGCATCGCCTCAGGCTCTCGATCTCCACCTCGTACTGGCCCATTGCCTGGCCATCACCGCGGCCCAGCACCATCACGATCCACACCGCCGACAGCGAGCTTCATGTTCCGGTTCGCCAACCTGATGCAGTCGACGCGGCCGCGCCGCCGTTCGCTGACCTGACCAACACTGACGCCGCGCCCATCGAGATCTTGCGCGATCACAAAGAACACCGATCGATCGAAACCGATCCGGAAACCAACCTCACAACGCTGCAGATCCGCACCGACAACGGCCGGCTCAAGTACACCGACACGGCTCTCGAACTGGACTCCAACAGCCTTCAAAAATACGTGATCGACGGCGACGATCCGCTCACCGCACGCGCCCACTACGAATGGCGGTGGGAATATCAGCGCGGCTCTTGGCATGTCGAAACGACGGCTGAGACCACCATGACCTGCACCGAGACCAGCTTCGTCGTCGACGCGGAGATCGTAGCCTTTGAATCTGGCACCGAGGTCTTTCGCCGGGTCTGGAACGAGTCCTACCCGCGCGACCACTTCTGAACGGTTAGAGCTCGGCCGCCACCTCGGCAACGAACGCTACGGTCTCGTCGATTAGCTCGTCGGTGTGAGCCAGCGACGGGAATATTGCTTCGTAGGCGCCGGGGGCCAAGGTGACTCCACGGTCGAGCATTCCGTGGAAGAACCGGCGATAGACGCCGTTCTCGCACGCCTCTTTGGCCGAGTCGAAGTCGGTGGGAAGCTTGTCGGTGAAGAACAAGCCGACCAACGGCCCGATCCGCGGCACGACCGCGGGCACCGAAGCCGCGTCGAACGCTTGTTGCATGCCGTCGGCCAACCGCATGGCGGTGGTCGATAGTTGAGAATACGCGTTACGGGTCAGGTGTTTCATGGCGGTGAGTCCCGCGGCGGTAGCCAGCGGATTGCCACTGAGGGTTCCGGCTTGGTAGACCCCGCCGAGCGGAGCCAGGTTGCCCATGATCTCGTTGGAGGCACCAAACGCCCCCATGGGCAAACCTCCGCCGATGACTTTGCCGAAGCACCAGATGTCGGGGCGCACGCCGTACCATTCGGCGGCGCCGCCATGGCAGAGACGAAATCCGGTGATGACTTCGTCGAACATCAGCAATGCGCCCGCCGCGTCGCACGCCGCCCGCAGCCCTTCGAGGAACCCGGGTTCGGGTCCGATGAGGCCCATGTTGGCCGCTACTGGTTCGACGCAAACAACGGCGACCGACTCGTCGATTTCGGGCACCACGTTGAACGGGGCCACAACTGTGTCGGCCACCGCACCGGGCGTTACGCCTTCGGATCCGACCAGCCCTTGCTGGGCCACACCGGACCCGCCGGCCACCAGCAACGAGTCGGAATGACCGTGGTAGTTGCCGGCAAACTTGATGATCTTGTGGCGCCCGGTTGTACCCCGAGCGAGGCGAATGGCCGACATCGTGGCTTCGGTGCCACTTGACACCAGCCGCACCTTGTCCATGCCATCGATGCGGGAGGTCATTTCTTCGGCAATCAGAACTTCGTTCTCGGTTGGTGCGCCATAACTCGTCCCTCGAGTTGCAGCCTCGGCAACGGCCGCGACGATCTCGGGATGAGCGTGACCAAGAATCGACGGTCCGTAGCTCTGGACGTAGTCGATGTAACGCCGACCTTCGACATCAAACACGTAAGGGCCTTCGGCGCGAGCCACAAAGTACGGCGTTCCGCCAACCGAACCGAACGCCCGGACCGGCGAGTTGACGCCTCCAGGAATCACCATCTGGGCGCGGTCGAACAAGTTGGCGTTCGTGATGTCGGTCATTGAAGGCCCTCGGCGATCAGGCGGGAGAAGTAGGTGAGAATGATGTCGGCCCCGGCCCGCTTGACAGCACCGATGTGCTCGAACGCGACCGGTTCGAGTTCGAGCCAACCATTTTGAGCGGCCGCGTGCACCATCGCGTACTCGCCGCTGACGTGATAGGCGGCCAACGGTATATCGAGTTCGGCGCGGGCCCGGCTGATGACATCGAGGTACGGCATGGCCGGTTTAACCATCACGATGTCGGCGCCTTCGGCGACGTCTTCGCGGATCTCTTCCATGGCCTCGCGGGCATTGGCCACATCTTGTTGGTAACCCTTGCGATTGCCTCCGCCTTCGATCGTTACGTCGACGGCATCGCGGAACGGGCCGTAAAGCGCGGTGGCAAATTTGGCGGCATAGGCGAGGATGGCGATGTGGTCGAAGCCCGCGTCGTCGAGCGCGTCGCGGATTGCGAACACTTGGCCGTCCATCATCCCACTAGGGGCCACAATGTCGGCCCCGGCTGTGGCCTGAGCAACGGCAATCTGTGAGTAAATCTCCAGCGTGGCGTCGTTGTCGGGCTGGCCTCGGCGGTCAAGCACACCGCAGTGGCCGTGGCTGGTGTATTCGTCGATACACAGGTCGGGAATAACGACAAGATCGTCGCCGTGGTCGTCTTTGAGATCTTTGATCGCCAACTGCACGATGCCGTCGGGATTGAACGCCTCGGACCCTTCGGGGTCCTTGTTGGTGGGCACTCCGAACAGCATTACGGCCGGGATCCCAAGATCTTTGAGTTCGCGTACCTCTTGGCGAAGCGACTCACGGCTGTGCTGCATCTGGCCGGGCAGCGAACCAATCGGCTGCGCAACATCGATGCCCTCACGAACAAACAGCGGGGCAATCAGATCGTCGGGGTGAAGTCGGGTCTCTCGAACCATCCGGCGGATGGCCTCGGTGCGTCGCAGGCGACGAAGACGACGTTGGGGAAAGGTCACGGCGCGAGGTTAGCGACGATCGCCTCGACTAGCCCGGCGATGGTGTGAATGGGCGCCTCGATATCGACCTTTACGTTGAGCGCCGCGGCGCGCGCCGATGTGGCCGGGCCGATCGAGGCAACAACCTCGGGGAGACCGTCTACTCCGACGGCATCGACGAGGCCGGTGACGGTCGAAGCCGACGTGAAAGCCACGATGTCGGCGCTTCGGCAGGCTTCGGCGTCCTCGGCGCTGACCGACACGGTGATGGTTCGGTAAGCCGCGACTTCGTCGACGGTCCATCCCATCATGCGCAGTTCGATCGGCAATGTCTCGCGGGCCACTTCGGCCCGAGCAAGCAGAACCCGACCGCCGGTTGCCGGAAGGGTCGGGAACTTGGCGACAAGGCCCTCGGCAATAGCGCTCTGAGGTACCAAGTCGACAGTCAGGCCTGCCGCCTCGGCCTGAGACCGAGTGCCAGGTCCGATCACCGCAACCTTGACTCCATCGGGCAACGAACGGTTGCTCAACGCCGCACCCACCCGAGCAGCTCCGTTGGGGCTAGTGAGCACCAGCCAGTCATCGGCTCGCAAAGCCGCTAGTCCAGCACGAAGTGAAACGCCGCCATCGGCCGGATCAACAATCTCGATGACCGGAACCGCAATCGCCGTTGCACCCGCAGTCTCGAGGGCGGCAACAAGACCGGCGGCCTGAGACCGTGGCCGGGTAACAACCACTCGCCGGCCCGCGAGCGGTGCTGAGGTCATCGGATATCAGCCAACAAATCGGTGCCGCCGCACTCGTCAAGCAGGTAGCGGGCCACCGACCGACCGAGCTCGGGCCCATCGGCACCCCGCCGGCGTTCGCGGATCAGAACCCGACCATCAAGCGAGGACAACATCCCTACCAGTTCTATGTCTTCTTCTATGTCTTCGCCATGCAACACGGCGTGAGCACCGGCCGGCAGATCGCAATCGCCGCCCAGCTCCTGCAAAAACGCCCGTTCGGTTTCGACAACCCGGCGGCTCGGCTCGTGTTCGATCGCGGTCAGCGCAGCCAGAGTGGCGGAATCGTCGGCCCGGCACTCGATCGCCAACGCGCCCTGAGCTACCTGCGGCACCATGACGGAAGGGTCGAGTCGGTCGATCACCTCAACATCGAGTTCGAGTCGGTCGATAGCGGCCGCCGCCATAACGATCGCATCGAAACCTTTGGCCTTTTCGAGCCGGGTGGCGATGTTGCCTCGTAGCTCCGAGAACTGAAGATCGGGACGGTGCCAGGCCAGCTGGGCTCGGCGCCGCACCGACCCGGTGGCAACTCTCGCCCCGACCGCCAAATCGTCCCAGCGCCGGCCGATCAGCGCATCGCGGGGATCGGCGCGCTCGGGGATCGCGGCCAAGACCAACCCGTCAGGCGTATCGGCCGGTAGGTCCTTGCCGGAGTGAACAGCAAAGTCGGCCCGGCCATCGAGCACGGCCGCCTGGACCTCCTTGACGAAAACACCCTTTCCTCCCATGGAGTGGATCGCCACGTCGGTGCGCCGATCTCCGACAGTCGAAACGACCACCTCGTCAACCGCCGACCCCAGCAATGTGGAGACCAGCCGGGTTTGCCAAAGAGCCAACGCACTCCCGCGGGTGGCGGCTCGCAAGGTCACGGCTGGCTACAGGTCGAACAAGTCGCGCAACGACTCGGCCAACCGGTCGCCACGGGCATGCCCAGCCGCGTCTTTGAGCCGAACTGTTGGTTCGTGCAGCATCTTGTTGACAATGCCCTGAGCCATAGCCTGCACCGCGTCGCGCTCGGAGGGATCGAGCGACGAAAGCTTGGCCGCATGACGCCGAAGCTCGGCATCGACGACCTCGGTGCCGCGCGCTCGGAGCTGGCTGATCAAAGGAGCGACCTCGCGGGCCGAGACCAAAGCCTGGAACCGTTCGACTTCTTCGGCAACGATCGTTTCGACGTTTCCGACCACGCGGGTGCGGCCGGTCATTTGTTCTTCGACAAACGCACCGATGTCGTCCATATCGAGCAAGGTGACGCCGGGAAGGTCGGCCGCCGATGGGTCGACGTCTCGCGGTACGGCCACATCGACGATCACAAGCTCGTGACCTGCTCGACCGGCAATAAAGTCGGCGATCTTGCCACTTTCGAGAATGATGTCCTGAGCGCCGGTTGTGGTGACCAAGACGTCGACCGCGACCAGTGCGTCGGCGACGGCATCGAGGGGCACCGCGGTACCGCCACAAGCTTCGGCCAACCGCACCGCGTTGTCCCACGTACGGTTGGCAACAAAGATGTCGGATGTGCCCGCGGCGGCCAGCGACTTTACGGTGCCTTCGGCCATTTCGCCGGCGCCCAACACCAGCACCGTGCGCCCGGCGAGGCCGCCGATGTGTTCGTTGGCGAGGGCAACCGCGGCTTGAGAGACCGACGCAATGCCACGGCCGATCGCCGTGTCGGTGCGGGCTCGTTTGCCGGTTTCGATGGCGTGACGGAACAACGGACCCAATGCCGAACCGACGGTGCCGTGCTCGGTCGAGCGCTCCCACGCGTTGCGCACCTGACCAAGAATTTCGTGTTCGCCAACAACGGCAGAATCGAGGCCCGCAGTGACAGCAAACAGATGACGCACCGCTTCGCGGTCGTGAAGGGCGTACATGTGGTCGGCGACGTCCTCAGGGGCCAGCCCACCATGGCGGCCAATGAACTCGCGAATGTCTTGGTACCCGCCGTGGAACTTCTCGGCGTAGGCATAGATCTCGACCCTGTTGCAGGTTGAGAGGACTACTACTTCAGAAAGATGGGTGGCCGAACCCAGATCGGTGAGGGCCTTGGGGATGTCGACGGGCGCGATTGTGATGCGTTCGAGTACCGATAATGGGGTCGACCGGTGGTTACAACCAATGGCGACAATCGACACGAGCAACTACCTCGGGGGGACGGACACAACAGCGCGCCGCCAAAGACGGCACAACTTCTGTAAACGGTATCGGCTTTGTGGCCCTGCTGGCACGTCGGCGGGGCGTGTCACTGTTCACTTGCCAACCGTGAGCGATGGAGGTGAAACCCGAGAATCTGAAGCTCGGCGGCCAAGTCGACGGCCCGAACGTCGACATCGTCGGGCACCACGAGCACGATCGGCGCAAAAGTCATGATCGACACGATCCCGGCGGCCACCAAACTGTCGGCCGCCGCCTGAGCAGCCGCGGCCGGGGTCGCAATGACCCCCACCGCGATGTCGTGCTCGCGAACCAACCGAGTGAGGTCGTCGGGATGGTGCACAGGAACCCCATCGACCACCGTGCCGACTTTGGCAGGATCACTATCGACGGCCGCCACAACCGGGAAACCGCGATCGGTGAACCCAGTGTGGTTGGCCAACGCCCGGCCGAGGTTGCCGATTCCGCACACCACGACCGGCCAGGTGTTGGCCAACCCCAGCGACCGACTGATCTCGAATCGCAAGAAATCGGCGTCGTACCCCACGCCTCGGGTGCCGTACGTGCCGAGGTAACTGAGGTCTTTACGAACCTTCGCCGCGTTCACGCCAGCAAGGTCGGCCAGTTCGTCGGAGGAAACAGTGGCCGCTATCCCGACCGGGAACCGATCGAGCCCGCGCAGGTACAGCGGTAGGCGAGCCACTGTTGCTTCGGGGATCCGACCAATTGGGATCATGCCCCCACCGTAGGGACTATGTGCACTGTTTCACAAGCACGACTTCGTGGGCGCAACTTCACAGGCCGATACGACTCACGCTGCTAGTCGTGGAGCTCGGCGATGGCAATACCGGACTCGCCGGCCACGGCGTACAGCAGATAGCAGCGGCCGTCCTCGGCGAATATGGCCGGGTCACGCAGTTGATTGACCGGCCACGAGACCGCACCGCGGCGGCTGGCCGCACAATCCAACGAGGCGCCTTCCCACCGCCGTTCGGGCCGCAGCACCTCAACCGGTTGGCTTTCGCTCCACGTCATCCAATCGCCGCCGATGTCGACCGTGCTGTGGTAGATGCGTTCGGGGGCATCGGTGACCTTGGTCCAAAACACGTCGAGGGTGTCGCCACGTACTCGGACCGCGCTATGGCGCATGTTGGTATCGAACAGCGTCGGGCCTTTTGCAAACCCAGTACGCCCATCGGCGGAACGCAGCACAACCCCTGGCATCGCCAGCGAGTAGTGCCAATCGCCGTGACGAAACACCCGAAAGTACGATGGGCCCAGAAGCTCGGGCCCGGCGGCGAAGTTGATTCCATCACTCGAGGTCGCAACACGCGACTGCTGGTTGGCTACGCCTTCCAGACCGTGGAAATACATCAGAATTGTGTGGGACCCATCATCAACATGAACGTCCGGTGACGCAATGTGGGGCACTACAAGGTCGTCTCGGATCTCAAAGGGCATCGACTCGCCGAGCGCGGCCTCATACCCTTGAGCAATCGACTGGTAGGTGGCGTCGTCGAGTTCTGGAGGTTCGGTGCAAAACCACGAATCACCCAGCTGAAGACTGCCGGGCTCATGTATTGCCCATGGACCGGCGAGTTCGTCGGCGTAAGCGAGGCGGATGTAGCGGCCTTTGTGATCAGCGAAGTAGAGGTAGTAACGACCAAGCGGCGACTCGACCCAGTCGGGCACGCGGACGAGCGAAGGACCTTGGATGTTGGTGCCGATGCTGCGATGACTCTCGGGCCTGATTATCGGCTCGTCGACGAGCCGCACCGCCCTCATAGATCAGTGACCCAGTTCGCGCCGCAAGATCTTGCCACCCAATCCCCGGGGAATCTCGTCGACAACGTCAACCTTCGAAGGGCACTTGTAACGGGCCAGTTCGGTGGCGCACCAGCCGACCAAGTCGTCCTCTTCGATTACCCGGCCCGCCTTGGCAACCACAAACGCCTTGACCGTTTCGCCGGTGTAGGGGTGAGCAACGCCAATAACACCAGACTCCTCGACCGCGGGATGAGCGTTGAGAACCCGTTCGACCTCGGCCGGGAACACGTTGAAACCCGACACGATGATCAGATCCTTGGCCCGGTCGACAAGGAAGATGTAGCCATCATCGTCGACCACCGCTATATCACCGGTGTGCAGCCAACCATCGGCGTCGATCGCGCCAGCGGTGGCGTCGGGATCGTCCAAATAACCGGCAAATACGTTGGGGCCCCGGACACAAACCTCGCCGGCATCGCCGATGTAGACATCGTGACCATCATCGTCGACAATGCGAACCTCGACGCCGGCAATGGGGCGCCCGATCGACCCGACGGGAGCGTCGTCCTCCCTGGCCATGGCCACGCTCGGCGAGGCTTCGGTGAGTCCGTAGCCCTCGAGCACACGAACGCCGAAACGACCAACAATGTCCTCGACCACACGGTCCGAAATGGGCGCCGCACCAGAAACGGCGATGCGAACCGTCGACAACGCCGACTCGGCAACGAGATCGATCTGGCTGAGAGCGGCCCACATGGTGGGAGGCCCCACCAGCACCGTGACCTCCTCCTCGGCGACCGTCTCGAACACAGTGGTCGGGTCGAACCGTTCCTGCAAAATCAACGTAGAGCCAACAAAGAGCGAAAGGTTCAGCATCGAATTGAGCCCGAGGATATGAAACAGCGGCACGATGCACAGACCCACATCGTCGGGCCGGGTGATCTTTCCGCCCGTCGCCTGCACCTGCCGCAGATTCGAGGCCAGGTTGCCATGAGTGAGCATGGCCGCTTTGGGGGTACCCGCCGTGCCGCTTGTGAACATCAGCGCGACGAGATCGTCATCTTCGCGCTCGACCATCGGTGAAGGTTGGACCGAGTCGCGCAGCTCATCAAGGTCTACGGCACCGTCCAGCGACACCCCGGCGGGCACCAACACATGCTGCAAATCCGGAACCGCTGAACGATCCAAGGCCCGCAATACCTCAACACCCGCGGGACCGGCGATCACGGCCTTGGCACCAACGGCAACCAGTTCTCGCTGAACCTCCGGCGCGGGACTCTGCGGATTGAGCGGCACCGCCACCATCCCCGCGCCAGCAATACCGAACCAAGCGCGCACAAAACGAAAGTTGGTGCCACACAAAATGGCCACTCGGTCACCGGGCTCCAACCCGAGCGACGACAAAACGCCTCGGGTTTTGGCCACCTCGGCCGTGAGTTGGCCGTAGGTGATCCGGTCACCTCCCGCGACGATCGCGGTGCGGTCCGGGGGATGATCGGCAAAGAGGGTTGCGAGATTCACAGGCGTTCCTGAAGCAAAGTGACGCGAAGTGTTCGCGCCACATCAGAGATGATGGCACGCCGATTGCATCGACCGACACACTGAGTCGGCATCGGCCTCAAGAGTCGCCATGCTCCGGCCGACTTGAGAGAGAATGCGACGCGCACCTCAGGCTCCGCCCCGTCAACGAACGACGGCCCGAATCGGCACCGTTTTTGTCGTGGTTCTGGCAATGGTCGGATCGTTCACGGCCAGCAATGCCAGCAACGCATCAGCCAATACCGGCGACGAAGCCGCGTTCGTAACGGCGCTCAACAATGTCCGGGCCGGACTGGGACTGCCAGCGCTCACTCTCAACGCCGAACTATCGGATCTGGCGCGCGGTCATGCCCAAGTAATGGCCGACGCCGGCCACATATTTCACGCCGACCCCATCAGCGCGGGCTACACCGGCGCGTGGGCAAAGATGGGCGAGAACGTCGGGGTAGGAGCAAACGTCTCGGTGTTGGTTGACGCCTTTGTGGCCAGCCCTGGCCACTACGCCAACATCATTGATCCGGCATTCACTCAGATCGGAGTGGGCGTCGTGTGGCAGGGAAATGCCCTCTACACGACGCACCGATTCTTGCAGGTTCCCGGCGAGGCTCCGACCACCACGGCCGCTCCGTCACCAACCACCGCCACCACGACGCCACCAGTCACCGCGGCACCAGTCACCGGGCCAGGAACCAACGAGCCGACGACCGTGCCGGCCGGCCCTGGATCGACAACGGCGCCCACAACTACGGTGCCGCCGCTCGTCGCCGCCGATCTGTCCCCCCAGCGCATCGTCAGTTTGCTGGAGATGCTCCAGCTCATCGGCACCTGACCCGTGGCGCCCAACAGCGTGGCGATCGAGGCCCGCGGTCTGACCCGATCATTCGACGAGCGCGTCGCTCTGGACAGACTCGATCTACAAGTCGCCCCTGGTGAGGTTTTAGCTCTACTCGGACCAAACGGCGCCGGAAAAACCACCACCGTTCGTTTGCTCAACGGGATCCTCGCTCCCGATGCCGGCGAAGCCCGGGTGCTCGGACTCGACCCGTCCACCCAAGGGGACCAAGTCCGCCGACTCACCGGCGTACTGACCGAAAATGCCGGCCTCGACGACCGCCTTACCGCCCGCGAGAACCTCGAGTTCGCGGCCCATGTTCGCGGCTACAGCCGGCCCGAAGCTCGCAGGCGTGTCGATGAGCAGCTCGCCCGTTTCGCGATGAGCGAATACGCCGACCTGAGCACCGCCGGTTTCTCGACCGGTCAACGAAAACGGCTCGCTCTGGCCCGCGCCCTCGTGCACGACCCGGAGCTGTTGTTTCTCGACGAACCGACCAGCGGACTCGACCCGTCCGCCACCCGCGACGTGACCGACCTCATTGGATCGCTCGCCCGCGAACACGGCCGAACGGTTGTGCTGGCCACTCATTTCTTGGGCGAAGCCGGCCGCGTCGCTGACCGTATGGCGGTACTCGACCGGGGACGGCTACGAGCGATTGGCCGACCCGACGAGTTGGCCGCGGAGCTCTGGGACGGCATCCCCACCGATATCGACCTCGGACGCCCGGCAACGGAGTCCGAGCTGAACTTGTTGCGAGACCGGCCGGGAGTGAACAGCGTCGAAGTACGCGCCACTGGTCTGACCATCGGTGTTCGCGAACGAGCGACACTGGCCGAGATATTGCACGTGCTGAGCGACGCCGGAGTCGACGTCTACGGGGCCAATATGCGACGGGCCTCGATGGAAGACGTCTACTTCGCGCTCGAAAGCACCTTCGCGGCCGAGCCAGTGTCGTGACCGTAACCATCTCGAGCCCGCGATCCGGGCCGAACTGGTCGGTGATCGGCGCAGTCGTGCAACGGGATCTTCGAGCCATTCGCCGCAGCAAAGCGGTCGTCATTCCAATGATGCTCGTGCCGACGCTGTTGATGATCGTTCTGCCGCTCGTCGTTGGACTCGCGGCCCGCTCGGCGTCCACAACCCAGGCCAACGTGGCGTTCCTCAACTCGGTGCCTCGCCAGCTCGCCGAACCAATCGCCGGGCTGGCTCCCGAAGCGCAGCTTCTGACCTTGGTGCTCGGCTTCTTACTGGCCCCTTTGTTCATGATCGTGCCGCTTATGGTCTCGGCGGTAATTGCCGCCGATGCCTTCGCCGGAGAGAAGGAACGCCGCACCATGGAGACGTTGTTGCATCTCCCTATCAGCGACCGCGATCTGTTCTTGGCAAAGCTGCTCACCGGCATGGTGCCGGCGATCACCGTTTCGTGGGGTGGCTTCGCGGCGTTCAGCGTTGTGGCCAACACCGTTTCGTGGGGTTACGTCGACGGGCTCTTGGTGCCAAACCGACTGTGGTTGGTAATGATTTTTTGGGTCGCTCCGGCGGTTGCGCTCTTGGGCCTCGGGGTCATGGTGCGGGTGTCAGCGCGATCCAAAACCAGTCAAGAGGCAAACCAGCTCGGCGGCGCGGTAATCCTGCCGCTCATCTTTTTGGCGGTTGGACAGTCGACCGGCATCCTGCTCGTAAGCCTGACTCTGGCCGTCAGCATCGGCGTCGTGATCTGGGCGATCGCGCTACTTCTGGTTTGGCGCGGGGCCCGCAACTTCACACGCGACCGGATCGCCGCCACCGGTTGAGTACCGCGGCGCGATTCGCCCGATTCAGGGTGCCAGCACGAAGAACTGCAATGCGCCGGCGCCGAGGATCATCATCAACAAGATGGCAATAACAATGGTGGTGCCTGACCTCATACGGGGGTTCCTTCGTCTTTGCGGCCGAGTTGGACCGAGGTGCTTATCGAGGGTCGGTCGGACTCGTCGAGGGCACCAAGGCGAACCTCGACGCCCTCGCCCAACTCAAGTTCGGTCGCCGCCGACCCGCGCGATACCGCTATGGAAAGCAAACCACTCGAGTCGACCAGGAGTCCCGCTCGCCCGGTAGGTATTTCGTCGTAGGACGAAACACGGATGCCAACCCAATCGTCGCGTCCGATCGACACCATGACCTCGCGGCCGAGAGCGTCGATCTCGGCCGGGTCGACGTTGAGTTGGCAGTTACCGAAATGGTCAACCCACAACACTTCGCAGACCATTACCTCGTTTTCGTAGCGTGAGATCGGGAGCACACCCGGCATCAGAGACGCCGGATCGATCTCGGGACCGAGATCGGTAAGAGCGACACCGTTGCAAAGGTGAGCAGCCGCCGGGGCAAAAACATCCCGACCATCGAAGGTTGCACCGCCGGCGGAAGCCAAGCGGTGCTCCGTAGAGGTCAACTCGACCGCCCGAGTAGCTCCCCCAACCAGACCAACCGCAGCCGCCAAGAGTCCGTTATCGGGGCCGACCAGCACCGACATGCCGTGGCCGACCTCGAGGGCAACTGGTCGACGAGCGGTGCCAACCCCCGGATCGACAACCGCGACCACCACGCCGGGATTCAAATAGTTGGCGGCGCGAGCGAGGGCCAACCCCCCGGCGCGCACGTCGTGACGAGCAATCCCGTGGGTGATATCGACCACGCCCACTTCGGGAGCGATGGACCGAATCACCGAATGTACCACCCCAACAAACTCGTCGGCGTGGCCGAAGTCGGAAAGAAAAGAGATCGTGTCGTAACGCAGGCTCACCACGAGGACGCTAGCGCCCGAGTTCGCGCGATCTTGCGGCCGCGGCCGATACAACCTCGGCAATCATGGCCTCGAATCCGTGTTCGGCCATGACGGCGAGACCGGCGGCCGTTGTGCCACCTGGTGATGTGACGTTGGTGCGCAACAGCCCCGGATCTTCGCCCGACTCTGATAGCAACGTGGCCGCGCCGAGCAAGGTTTGCCGAGCCAGCGAATCGGCGACTTCGGCACCAAGCCCCTGGGCGACACCGGCCGCGATGAGGGCTTCGGCCAGGTGAAACACGTAGGCGGGACCAGATCCCGACAGGCCGGTTACCGCGTCTATATCGACTTCGTCGACCACCGCCACGGTGCCAACCGCGGCCAGGATCGATTCGGCCCACGCCAGGTCGTCGCTGGTAGCCGACGTGCCCGGAGCTATCGCCGCGGCTCCAATACCAACCAGGGCAGGAGTGTTGGGCATGGCGCGCACAACGGCTGTTCCCGGGGCCAGGCCAGCCTCCATCGCCGCGATGGTGACCCCGGCGGCAATCGAAACAACCCGTCTGACCTTGGCCGCGGCCAGAACCGGCAATACCGCGGCAACAACGTTGGGTTTGACGGCGATCACTGCATCGACTTCGTCCACCGGCGCGTCGCCTACCGACAGTCCCTCATAGGTCGCCGTGAGGTGTTGTTGTCGCTCATCCGACAGCTCGACAACATGTAGTTCGTCGGCCCGGGCCCATCGCTGGTGGACCAGTCCACCAAGCAGCGCCTCGGCCATCTTTCCCCCGCCAATCAACTGAAGCTTTGTCACGGGCGTCACGGTAGCGCTGGTGCGCCGGTGAGGGGAAAGACCACACTTCCCCGAGCGATCAACCCCTCACCGACACCCACGATAATACATGAAAGATAATGAAAAGCAACCAAAACTTTAGCGAGTAGCGGCGGGCGGGAATCCGATCTTGAGCGCCGAACGAAACACCCGCTCGACATAGGCCCACATCGAACCGAGGATTCGGTCAAGCTCGACATCGGTGATCGCCCCCACCGGCAACGACCCACCAAGAAAGATCGCCTCCTCGGCCCCTATTTCGAATGCCATCCCGGTGAGCTCGCGATTACGTCTCAGCAAATGGGCATAGAAGGCCTCGTTGTTTGCTTGGGGCGCCGGCAACAAAAACGTTTCGAATCGTAGGGTGCGTTGACCGAGCGTCCACCACGCGGTCCACGCCTCTTTGTCTTCGCCGTGCAAACGGATATACCACCGTCGTTCGTCGCTGCTGCCCCGCTCAACGGCCGCAATCGCCGGGTTGTCGGCCCGTTCGGTCAGCAACCAAGCATCGATGCGCGCCTCGAGCCGGTCGAGTTCTTCGGGCGATGCCGGCTCGGACTGCATCGGCTCAGGCCAAGCAGTCGACCGGCACGCGCGCTGACAGGTCGTCGTAAACCCGACGCAAACGGGCCGCCATCGAGGTCCAGGTGTAGGCCGACGCGGCCTCGGCGCCCCGACGGGCGAGACGCTCGGCCAGAACCGAGTCGTCGAGAATCGTGCGCACCGCTTTGGCATAGTCGCGGGGATCTCGACCGGCTACCCGCAAGCCAGTGCGACCGTGGTCAACCAGGGTCCGCAGGCCACCGACGTCGGACGCAACGACGGGGATACCGCACGCCGCGGCCTCGAGCGCAACGAGCCCAAAGGACTCAGAACGCGACGGCACCAGACAAAGATCGGCCGCTCGATAATAGGTGGAGAGCACATGATGGGGCTGGGGCGGAACCATCAAAACGCGGTCCTGCAACCCGTGCTCGGCGATCAGGGCATGGAGTTTCTCGACCTCTTTGTCGCCGGCCTGACCGCTCGATCCGCCCACTATGACGAGCCGAGCGTCGGCCAGGCCCAACGAGGCAAGAGTCTCGACCGCGACATCGGCCCCTTTGAGCGGTTGGATCCGTCCTACGAACAACAGCAGCGGCTCGGGCCCGAAGCCGAGCGCCTGACGAGCGCCGCGGCGAGAGCCAGGCGAAAAGAACGCGTGATCAACCCCGGGCGGCACAACCTCGATGCGATCCGACGCCGCGCCATAGTGAGAAACAAGCTCCTGCATCTCGACAACGGAGTTGGCGGTAATCACATCGCTGCACGCCACCACGGCCGCTTCGGCGTCGATACGAGACTGCGGTTCGAGGTCTCCGGTCTCGGCCTTGACCCGGGCCAACGTGTGAAACGTGGAAACCAACGGAAGGTCGAGTTCGTGTTTGAGACGGTGACCAGCAACCCCACTCAGCCAATAGTTCGCATGCAGCAGGTCGGTGGGTTCGAGCGACAGGTAATCACGAACACCGTCGGCAAACTCGTCGACAATCGTCGGCAGAGCCTCTTTGGCTAGATGGGGATCGCCGGCGTCGATATGGACCACTTCGAAGCCCGGCTCGACTTCGACCCGCCGAGGCAGGTCTCGGTTCCAGCGCCGCACAAAAACAGTCGTATCGGTTCCGCCGTGAGCGAGTGCCGCCGCCACTTCGCGCACATAGACGTTCATTCCGCCGGCATCGCCGCCGCCCGGCTGAACGAGCGGTGACGTGTGTAGTGAAAGCATCGCCACCCTGGTCACGGCTTTAACCAACCAGACAACGAGGGATTCCATTCCCGGGAGCAGATACTGGACATCACGGAACCAACATCACCTAACAACGCGACCAGGCTCAGCCCAGCTCGACCGGTGGTTCACCGGCAGCGATCCGGTTGGCCAGCTCGCTGTTTAGAGCATCGATAGCCAAGTGCAACGAGCGCCGAGCCCCCGACAGTTGATCTTCGAAATGACGCAGACCATCGATCAGCGAAGACAATCTGTCATCACCGATATCGGGCACCGACGTGACAACCGCCGGGCCAGCAACCGCGTCGAGCACGTCGGTAAGCGGATCAACCACCGATTCGGGGGGATCGAGATCCTGATCGACGCGTCCCGAACCGGGCGCCCGAACGCCGTCGCTCAACAAGTCGGGGAGCCGGCCTATTAGATCACCCAAATTGCCTCCGCCGCCGTCGGCGCGGCGCTTTGCCTCCTCGATCAAAAGATCGAGACGACCCTGAGCTAGACGTCGTACATACGATGCGCCATTTTCGAGATCGGTGCACTCGGCCCGCATGCTGCGAATCTGATCGATGGGTGCTTGGGCGATCTCGGACAGGTAGCCCGGATCAAGCACTCGTTGCATTTCGGGGATCATTGCATCCTCTGGGAACTCGACGGAGACGTCACGATTCCTGCACCCTACCTTCCGGTGTGGATCAGCCGCCCGAAACCGGCGGCAGCACCGCGACCTCGTCACCCGCACCAACCGGGTCGCCGGGGTCGGCCGGCTCGCCGTTGACCCAAACGTTGCAGGTGCCAAGCACCGCTTCGAAGGTCGGGCCGAACCGCCGACAGGCCTCGTCGAGGACCTCGCCAACGGTCGAACCATCGAGTTCGGCCTTGCCGGCGCCGGCGGCTTCGCGGGCCGACGCAAAGAGACGAATCTGTGCCATCAGGTCATCCTCGCACCAATCCGACGGTATCCCTCCCCCTGTCAGAGGGCACCGGTACGGTCGGCCCCGCGATGCTCAACGTCCTGCTCACCCGCCACGGACAGTCAGTCTGGAACGCCGAAGGTCGGTGGCAAGGACAAGCTGATCCTCCACTGTCCGACCTCGGGCGCGCTCAAGCCCAAGGGGCCGCGAACCAAGCCGGAGCCTTCGATGCCATCGTTGCCAGCGACCTTGCCCGAGCCATGGAAACCGCAACAATTATCAGTTCGGCAATCGGGGTCGGTCCGGTTCTGATCGAACCCCGGCTCAAAGAACGCCACGCCGGGCAGTACCAAGGCCTCACCCGAGAAGAGATCGAACAGCAGTTCCCCGGTCAGCTAGAAGCCAAAGTGTGGCCGCCGGGTTGGGAGAGCACCGACTCTGTCCTCCAAAGAACTCACGCCGCTCTCGACGAGCTCATCGACTACACCAACGGCCACGGAGACGTGCTGGCGGTGAGCCACGGCGGAGTCATCTACTCCATCGAAGAGCACCACGGCTACAGCCACCAACGCATCGCCAACCTCGGAGCCCGCTGGCTGCATCACGATGGTGCCCGCTGGACCCTCGGCGAGCGACTAATGCTCGCCCCCGACACGGTCACGATCGACCAGCAAGACATCGTCTGATGACCGACGCCGCACCGCTCTCACCTACCGACATCGATCCATCTCATCCTGTGGCGCGCCGCCGCATGTCGACGAGATATCCGGTCGAGGTCATTCGCTCGGATCGTCGCAACAAGACCGTTTCGGCTCGCATTGTCGACGGCGTGATCCGGGTACGCATCCCTAGTTGGATGAACCACGAGGACGAAGCGAAGTTTGTCGGCGACGTCGTCGAGCGCATCGAACGCGAGCGGCGATCCACCGCCATCGACTTGTTGGCCCGTTCCCGACAACTCGCCGACGATTACGCGCTGCCCCACCCCACATCGGTGAGCTGGTCAAAGGTGCAACGCCAACGTTGGGGCTCATGCTCAACGCACAGCGGAGACATCCGAATCAGCGATCGCCTCGTCGATGTGCCTCCATGGGTGCTCGATCATGTCCTGATCCACGAACTTGCGCACCTCGTCGTGCCCCATCACGGTCCCGAGTTCGACCAAATCGTCAGCCGCAATCCCCTAGCCGAGCGCGCTATCGGATATCTGATCGCGGTGAACGATCAGGTAAACCACCGCTTGCAGAGCTAACCCCGCTCGCCAGCCACCGCGCCTCGTCTTCGCCCATAGGGGTCGAGGGCGCGGCGTCGGTCCACGGCCACAGTTCCTCGGAGATGCGTCGCCAATTGGCGGTAGCCCCCAGGCGCCCCAGCAAAGAGAACAGACCCAGATTGATGCGCTGAATCAGCGCGAACGTTGGCGGCACGTTCGCAAACTTCAAGATTTCGTTGGTTCGAGAATCAAAAGTCTTGTACAACAACTTGGCGCTGAACTCCGTCGTGACTGTCATCGGGCGATCATCGAGGATCAATTCGTAATAGGCCGAGAACCACTCGTAAATCTCCTCATCGGAGAACGGCGCATTCGGTCGCAACACGTTCACTTCTTCGGCGGTTCGTCGAAAGTCAGCGGCGTCTCGATCGAGCATCGCTCTGATCAGGCGGGCGAACTGTTCTATCTCGGCCTCCTCGAAGTGCTTCACCAAGCCGAAATCGATGAAGGCCACCCGACCATCGTCGGCCAACAAATAGTTGCCCGGGTGAGGATCGCCGTTGAAAACGAACTGGCGGTTGAGGCTGCGAAACACGAACCGGTACAAGATCTCGGCCACCCGTTCGCGTTCGGAAGCGGAGCGCTCGAACACCGCGTCGAAACGCTCGCCGACCACGAACTCGGTCGTGAGAACCACGTCGGTGGAGAGGTCCTCGACCACATCGGGAACCCAGATATGAGGATGACCGCGGTAGTAGTCGGCAAACAGCGCGACGTTGCGGGCTTCGTTTGTGTAGTCGAGCTCCTCGTTGATGCGGGCCCGCAACTCGATCACCAGTTCGTGAGGGTCGAGGCCCGGAAAGATCATCGACAACATCAAGGCGAGAGTGGCGCTGTTGTCGAGGTCGGCCGCTATCGCCGCGGCAATCCCCGGGTACTGCACCTTGACCGCCACATCTCGACCGTCGACGGTAAGGGCCCGATGAACCTGGCCGATCGAAGCCGCGGCGATCGGATCGGGATCGATGTGGTCGAACACTTCGTGCAGGGGACGACCCAAGGAGCGCTCGATCTCGCTCAACGCAAGATCGCTTGGCATCGGTGGAGCATCGCTTCGCAAACCAGCGAGCGCTTCTCGCATTGGTTCGGGCATGCCCTCGTCGAGGTAGCTGGCCATCTGGCCGAGCTTCATCATCGCGCCCTTCATCGACCCCAGCGCACTCACCACGTCGGCGGCGTCGCGCCGCTCGAGATCAGCCTGCAACCGACGTCGGGTCTCGTCAGAGGCCAGCCGTTGGCGAGCCTTCGTCCAGCCCCGATCTCGGGCACGGCGGACGGCCAGCCGGCTCATCGATGCCGCCCGTTCGAGCCGAGTGGTGAAGCGGATCGGACCAAGAGATTTTGTATCCGCACCGCTGCGTTTGCGAGCCGCGGCCGCAACCAGCCCAACGAACGCAATGGTCAGCCACCAGCGCCGGCGGCGCATGAGTCAGATTTCTTCGGTGTCGCTGGTCGAACCGGTCAACGCGGCAACCACCGCTTCGGCCTCGTCGACATCGTCGCGGTCGAGAGCGTCCAGCGCGGCGTCGACCATGTCGATCGACTCCGCCAGGTCGTCGAGTTCGGGATCGGTCTCGGTTTGCTCGGCCAGGTGATCATCCATCGTTGTGGAGGGTATCGAGGACAATGTCGACGATCCTCGACGCATTGACCATTGCGTCAAAGTGAGTCTCGGCGCGGCGACGAGCAGCCAAGGCCATCCCGGCTCGCAAGTCGGGGTCGCTCACCAGGTCGTGCAGCGCCGTGGTCAGCGCCGCGGCATCGTCGATGTCGACCAAGAACCCGGTCTCGCCGGGCACGACAATGTCGCCACTTCCACCGACCCGGCTCATTATCACCGGCAACCCCGATGCCGCGGCCTCGATCGCGACGATGCCAAAGGCGTCGGCGCGTGTCGGCATCACAAATACATCACAGGACGAAAAGAGGCGGCGGAGCTCGTCGGAATTCGGATCGAGATCACGGTGCACGGCCACCTGCCCCTCGACCGGAGTTGGGCCAGCAGACTTGGTGACAATGTCGAGACACGCCGCCCCCGCTGGCAGTGCGTGAAACGCCGCCAACAACGAATCGCCACCCTTGCGTTCGAAGTGGCCCCCGACAAACAGAACCCGGACCGGCGATCCGTGGGCGTCCGAACGCGGGTTCCAAGACTGCAAATCGATGCCCGGTGGAACGACCGTTATGTTTTCGATCGGTACGCCGTAATCGGCGATCAGCGAGTCGGTGACCCACGACGACCAAGGCACGATGTGTTCGGCCCCAACAAACACCCGACGGTTGATCGCCGCTTTCGTGGCCCGCAGCGGAGCGAACCGGTCGGGGCGATGGCCGTAATGCTCGCCCATGTCGTCGTATTGGCGCGGCGTGATGTCGGTGCACAGCACATAGGGTCGGCGCCGCCGGAAACGACCGGCCAACGTGGCCGGAACTTGAGTCGCAAAGAATGCGACCGTTGCATCTGATTTGGCGAGGCCGCGGCGTACCTGACGGACGCCGGTCCAACGAGCGGCCACCTGACCCAGAAACGGAATCCGACCAAAAACCTTGGTGAGCGAACCGGTGTAGGTGACCTCGACCCAATCCACCGCCAGGCGGGAATCGGCGTCCACTGCGGCGCGTAGATTTTCGTAGAGCGTGCGATGACCAACGTGTTGCTCCATCACAAAAACCGCACGAACCGGATTGCTCATGTAGCCGCTGGCCCTCCTTGTCGAACGGTTCGACTGTAGTTGCCCCATTCCCCGCGGTGGCTGAGGTCACCTACACTCCGAAGATGCACCTTGAATCGACGCATCCGGTTCAGCGACCGGGACGCCACGCCGACCGAGTTATCCGACCAACCAGCATCAGTGGAGCTCTCGGCGCGTTGCGCGATAACGACAATGCCCGAGCGGTCGCGGGCGGCACCGACCTGCTGCTTGATCTTCATCGAGGCGGACCCGGCGATCCCGTAACCCTTGTCGATCTCACCACCGTCGAGGGGCTCGACCAGATCAATATCGATGCCGATCAGGTCGTGATCGGAGCAGCCACCACTCACAACGCGGTCGTTGCTCACCCCGGACTTCGAGACTCTGCCCTTCCGCTGGCCCAAGCCTGCCTCGAGGTCGGGTCGCCGCAGCTTCGGAACCGAGCCACGATCGGCGGCAACCTGGTTACTGCGAGCCCGGCCAACGACACCATTTCGGCGCTCCTGGCTCTCGACGCCACGATCCACATAGCGTCGCTCGATGGCAATGTGCCCTCGATCCGCGATGTCGCGATCGACGACTTCTTTACTGGTTTTCGGTCCACGATTTTGGGACCCGACGAACTCATCACCGCGATCTCGTTTCGGCCCCTGAACGAGTTCGACGCGGCCGTCTGGGTCAAGCTCGGCAATCGCAAAGCCCAAGCCATCTCGGTGATCCATGCCGGTCTGGTAGCGCGCCGCGACGCTGATGGGGTCGTCACCGAAGCCCGCGTCGCCGTGGGTTCGGTGGCGGCACGGGTGGTACTGCTACCCGCCGTGGCCGACCTCCTTGTCGGAACGAGGCTCGACGACGCCACGATCCGCGTCGCTGCCACCGCGGCGGCCGCCGCAGTCAGTCCGATCAGCGATGTTCGCGCCACCGCCGAATACCGCACCTCGACCATCGAGCCGATCCTGCGCCGCGCCCTCAACGCCATGCGGGACAACACAACCCGTCAGACCTTCCCCGAGGCTCCGCCCTGCCTCGGCTCCCGCAACTCGAACGCCGGTCGAGGGGTCGGCGCAGCGACCACCGAGATCGACGACAACACCCCGATCTCGGTAAACGTCAACGGGGCCGAGGTCGAGGCCGCGGGCGCTCCCGGACGCACGCTGCTCGACTGGCTGCGCGACGAAGCCGGGACCACCGGCACCAAAGAGGGATGCGCCGAGGGCGAGTGTGGCGCCTGCACTGTTCGCCTCGACGGTCAAGCAGTAATGAGTTGTCTGGTGCCCGCGGCCCAAGCCAACGGCGCCACTGTGACCACCGTCGAGGGACTGGCCAACAGCGGTGACCCGAGCCCGCTGCAAGCGGCGTTCGTAGACGACTTTGCCGTGCAATGTGGCTTCTGCATCCCTGGGTTCATCGTGGCTGGCTCGGTGCTGCTCGACGAGTGCCCAGCTCCTACCGAAGACCAAATCGAGCTCGGACTTTCCGGAAACCTCTGCCGTTGCACCGGCTACTACCCGATCATGCAAGCAATTCGATCTACCTCGGTCGGCATCGGAGTTTCATCATGAGCGTTGGATCCACCGCTCGCCGCCACGACGGCCCCGGAAAGGCCGACGGTTCCACCCGCTACGCCGGCGACGCAGTGCCGGCCAATGCCGTACACGCGGTGATCGCCTTTTCGGGTCGGCCTCACGCCCGAATGTTGGCCATCGACGTCCAACCCGCTTTGAGCTGTCCGGGGGTTATCGACGTCATAACGGCCGCCGACGCACCAATTAACGAGTACGGCCTGACCATGAAGGACCAACCGGCCCTTGTCGGGGTTGATCACACCGGCAACGCTTCGGTCGACGGGGCAATCAGCCGTTGGGAAGCGGACCAGATTGCGGTGGTGATCGCCGAAACCGTTGAGCAAGCTCGACAAGGGGCCGCGGCCTTGGTGGTTGATTGGGAAGACCTTCCCGTTGTCGAAAACATCGACCAAGCGTTGGCCGCCGACGCCCCGCTAGTGCACCCCGAGAACGGTTCGCCATCCAACGCGTACTACCAACTCAACATCGCCAAAGGGGACCTCTCCGCCGGATGGGCCGCAGCCGACATCGTTATCGAAGGAACCTACGAGGTCCCCCACCAAGAACACGCTTACCTCCAGCCCGAGGCCGGCACGTCCTACATCGACGACGAAGGGCGAGTCACGATCGAAGTGGGTGGGCAGTGGACCTCAGAAGACCGCGAACAAGTCGCTCACGTCCTTGGAGTGCCCGACGAACAAGTCCGCATCATCTACCTCGCGATCGGTGGTGCGTTTGGGGGCAAAGAAGACATGTCGGTGCAGATCGCCCTCGGCTTGGCCACCATGCGACGAGCCGAGCGAGGCGACAACCGACCCATCCATTGCCGCTGGTCGCGCGAAGAATCGATCGTCGGGCACCACAAACGCCATCGGGGACGCATCCATCATCGGCTGGGCGCGACCAACGAAGGCATAATCACCGCAGTAGAAGCCGACGTGGTGCTTGACGCCGGCGCCTACAACTACACGTCCAACAAAGTCTTGGGCAACGCCCATCTTTCGGTGTCTGGTCCCTACCGAGTTCCCAACGCTCAAATCCGTAGCCGCGCTGTCTACACGACGACCGTTCCGGGAGGAGCATTTCGTGGATTCGGTGGCCCCCAGGGTGCATTTGCCGCCGAGATGCAGATGAACAAACTGGCAGCCGCGCTCGAAATCGACCCGGTCGAGCTACGCCTCCGCAACGCGTTGCACGACGGTGACGATGGAATCACTCAGGCGATCTTGCCCGCTGGCGTTACCACCACCGAAGTGATAACGGCGTGCGCTCATCGCAGCCATCACGGCGAACCGCTGGCCGAGTCAGAACCGTTCGCGCCGGTCGCGTCTTTGCCCCCCGAGCCAACCGCGATTCGTCGCGGTCGAGGATTCGCCGCGGGCTACAAGAACGTTGGCTTCTCGTTCGGATTCCCCGAACGATGCGATGCCGAAATCCACTTGCACGGCGACCTGGACGACGAATCGCCGTCCAGCGCCGACGTGTTTCATGGTGCCGCCGATGTCGGTCAGGGCATCCACCTCGCCATAAGGCAGATGACCGCCGAAGCCACCGGCGTTGCCCTCGACCGCGTAACCGGGCACTTCTCCGACACTGCTACTTCAGGAGACTCGGGCTCAGCATCGGCAAGCCGACTCACGTTCATGTCGGGAAACTCCGTACTCGGCGCCGCCGAAGAAGCCGACAAAGCATGGAGAGACGGCCACCGCCCGGCGATCGGCAAGTTCCGCTACACCCCACCGCCCACCGAAACCCTCGATCCTGTAACCGGAGCGGGCCAACCCAACTTTTGCTACGGCTACATGGCGCAATGCATCGACGTCACCGTCGACATCGAGACGGGCCACATCCGCGTCGACAACGTGGTCTCGACCCACGACGTGGGTAAGGCCATCAACCCCAACCTGGTGCGGGGCCAAATCGAAGGCGCGGTGGTGCAGGCTCACGGATACACCATGAGCGAAGACCTCAACCTGGCCGGCGGATTCATAACCAATCCCAGGTTCTCGGGCTACCTCATTCCCGGCATTGGCGATATCCCTCGCCATGTCGAATCCCAGGTTCTCGAACTAGCCGATCCGCTCGGGCCGTTCGGGGCGCGGGGCATGGCCGAGATGCCCTACATCACCTACGCACCGGCCGTCATCGCCGCCGTCCACAACGCGACCGGGGTGTGGTTCGACGAATTTCCGCTCACCCCAAGCCGAGTGCTCGCCGCGCTGGCTCGGTAGCGCGTCGATCGGTCCTAATTCTTGAGCACAAAATCGGTGTGCTTGTCGTCGCTGATCCACGCCGAAGCACCCCAGATGGTCGCCACAAAGATCATCTGCAGAGAAAACGAAACGGGCGAACAGTCGTCGTCATGGCACACGACCGCGTTATGAAGCACGCTCACCAACCCTCCAAGATGAACAACAAGCACCGTGGCCGAAATCCAGGTCGCGACTGCCGTGTAGCGATAGGCCGACGCCAGCACTAGAGGCGCCAACAACACGACGAGCGCCAACAGTGGCGGAGTCGGCGAGTCGGCGTTGTCCTGAAACGCCGCCGCCCATGTTGTCATGAACGCCGCGCTAAACGCCGCGGTCACAATGCCAAGACGGGCCAGCTTCGCAAGGCCGGGAGCGAGGACCGGTGCGAGGAACAAAGCGAGCGCAAACGCGCCGCCAACGTTGAGCATCCACCAAAACGCCTCGTCGGGTTGAAGGTTCAGGTCGGCGCCATCGCGGGTCGCTAGCAACTCGACAACAAACACACAAATGCCAAACACCGCAGCCGCGATTGCTCCGGCCCTCAACGTCGCCGCTTCGGTATTGCTGGCCCGGCCGGCCACCACCGCGCCGGTCGCGCCGGCGATCAGCGCAACGATCAGAAGCCACGAAACGTTGTCGATGCCCAACCCCACTTCGCCGTTGCCTCGCCAAACAGTTCGGTCCTGTTGGCCAGCGGTCGAAACAGCCACCGCTACCAAAGCGGCAATGGCAGCGCCCGCCGCGACCACGACTCGCGCTAGATGTCGGCTCATCAATTCGCGGGCTGGAAACGGCGGGCCGTGGAGCGGTGCAAAGCCAACATCTCGTCGACTCGTGGACTCACCAGTTGGCCGTCCTCGACGACCGAGCGACCAGCAACGATCGTGTGCCAAGCCGCGGTAGGGCCACAGCGCAGCCAGCCTTCGACCAGATCGTCGAGCACCCCGGCAAAGACCGGTCCGTCGAGTTTCCAGATCGCAATGTCGCCGACCGCGCCGACCGAAAGTTCGCCAAGTTCGCCTTGACGGCCCAGACACCCGGCCCCGCCCCGCGTGGCGACCTCGAGCGCGACCCGCGCCGTCATTGCCGCCGCCCCCGACTTGAGCTTGCCTTGCAGCATCGCTAGTCGGGCCTCCTGCCACAGCGACGCGCTGTCGGCCGATGACGAACCGTCACAGCCGATACCAACAGGGCAACCGGCGTGACGAAGATCGACCACCGGAGATATTCCCGACGACAAAATCATGTTCGAACTCGGGCAATGAGCAACCCCGACACCAGCCGCGCCGAGTCGGGTCACCTCTTCGGGGTTGGGCATGACGACGTGAGCTCCCCAGGTTCGGTCGCTCATCCAACCACAATGTTCGTAGTAGTCGACCGGCCGCATACCGAACATCTCCAACGCAAACTCGTCGTCTTCGCTGTTCTCGGCCAGATGAGTGTGGAGCCGAACGTCGAGCCGCTCGGCCAATTCGGCCGCCCTCACCATGAGATCGGTCGTGACCGTGAACGGCGAGCACGGCGCCAAGGCAATCTGCACCATCGAACCGTGCGAAGCGTCGTGATGGCGAGCGACGTGGCGCTCCGACTCGGCCAAAATGTCGTCCTCGTCTCTGACCGCATCATCAGGTGGCAAACCGCCATCTTTGACCGAAAGACTCATCGATCCGTAGGTCGGATGAAACCTCATTCCGAGATCGGCCGCGGCCGCGATCTCCGCACCCAACAAATCGCCGGCTCGAAGCGGATGCAGATAATGATGATCCGACGAGGTCGTACACCCGGATAGAGCCAACTCGGCCAGACCAACCCACGCCGCTACGTTTTCGGCCTCTTCGTCGATAGCGGCGGTCCACAACGGGTAGAGCGTTTGAAGCCACCCGAACAGGGGCGCCGAGGTCATTGGCGTGTACGCCCGAGTCAGGTTTTGGAAAAGATGATGGTGCGTATTGATGAGACCCGGCGTAACCAAACAACCGCTGGCATCGATCGTGCGGGCCGCGTCGGGGACCGAATCGCCGGGACCCCCAATGCCCGACACGAGTCCGTCAGTAACCGAAACCCAGCCCCCGGCGATCTCGCGGCGCTGATCATCGACAGTGGCGACGACGCCCGCGTTTCGAACTAACAAGTTGGCGGTGGTCATTTCAGTCCTTCGCTCGTTCGACGGCATTGAGATAGTTGTAAATCGTGATGCGGCTGACCCCCATCATGTCGCCCACCGACTCCACGGCCTTGCGTAGCAAGAACGCACCGCGCTCTTCGAGCAGGCGAACCGCCGCCTGTTTGTCTTCGCGCGACAAGTCGACGAGTCGGCCGCCCAACTCTGCTTCGACCGAAGCGACCATACGATCGAGGGCGTCGTGCAGCGCGCCAAATCCGCTGGCCACCGCGGTGTCGCCAACCCGTACCTGAACCGCCGTCGCCCCGGCCTGCAGCGCGCCGTGGGTGATGTCATTGATGGCGCTAGTCACCCGAACGAGCGGACCCTCGATTGAGGTTGCGAACGGGCCAACCTCTGGATCGAAGCCATTTTGACGGCACGCTTCGAGCGCCGCCTCGACGTGAGGACCCATCGAACCCTCGACAAACGGCTCGACCAAGAACTCGGCGCGCACGTCGTGATCAAGCTTGGGTGTCGACATCGCTTGACAGTTTGTTAAATTCCACCAACGATGGCAACCGTGAACGGAAACAAACTCGCGATCGACATCGATCGCCTAGTCGACCGACTAGCCGCCCTCGCCGAAATCGGCGCGATCGAAGGCACCGCTGGCTGCGCCCGACTCGCGCTCACAGACGATGACAAAGCCGGTCGCGACCTCGTTGTCTCGTGGATGCACGACCTCGGACTCGACGTCGTCATCGACGGGATCGGGAACGTGGTCGCCACTATGGCCGGCCGCACAACAGGCCCTCCAGTCATGTGTGGCTCCCACATCGACACGGTGCAAACCGGTGGCCGTTACGACGGCAACCTCGGAGTGCTCGCCGGGCTCGAAATCATCGAAACGCTACGGACCGCCGGCGTCACACCAGAGCGTCCGATTGCCGTCGGGTTCTTCACCGACGAAGAAGGGGCCCGATTCGCGCCCGACATGCTGGGCAGCCTCGTGTACGTCGGAGCCATGCCGGTCGAGCAAGCTCACGAAATAGAAGCCATCGACGGACCCACCGTTGGTGCCGAACTCGAACGCATCGGTTACCTGGGCGCCGCGCCGCTGCCCGGACCAGCCCCCCACGCCTACGTCGAGCTACACATCGAGCAGGGGCCAGTGCTCGAGGTAGAAGGAGCGAGCATCGGCGCGGTCACCGGCGTGCAAGGCATCAGCTGGACCGAGGTTGAGCTCACCGGTCAATCCAACCACGCCGGAACAACCCCGATGTCTCTGCGTAAAGACCCGGCCGTGGTCGCTTTCCAAACCGCGGCTTTTGTCCGCGAGCTCGCGGTCGAACTCGGCCACCCCCAAGTCGGAACCGTCGGCCGCATCGAGCTGCACCCCAACCTGGTCAACGTTGTTGCGGCCACCGCCACCTTTACGATCGACATTCGTCACACCGACAACGACGTCTTGCTCAAAGCCGAACAACGAGTCGACGAGTTCTTGCGGTCCGCCGCGGTCGCCGAAAACGTCCAGGTCGAAACCCGAACACTCGCCCGCTTCGACCCGGTCGCCTTCGATGACAGAGTTGTATCCATGGTCGAAACCGCCGCCGCCGAAAGAAACCTGCCGGTGAAACGAATGCCATCGGGTGCGGGTCACGACGCCCAGATGCTGGCGCGGGTGTGTCCGACCGGCATGGTGTTCGTCCCGAGCGTCGACGGGGTCTCGCACAACCCGGCCGAACACACCGACACCGCCGACCTCGAAGCGGGCGCCAACGTCCTGTTGCAAGTGATGCTGCAACTCGCATCGGAGGAATTGTGACAACCATCGACCACGACGCCGCGGCCAGTGGTGGCTACGAAGCGCCTCCCAGTCGCCAGCTGCGCGTCGCTGCGGCTCAACTCGGTCCGGTCGCCCGCCACGAGGATCGCACCAGCGTTGTCGACCGAATGCTCGTTCTGCTCGAAGAGGCTGCACTCGACGATGTGGAGCTCATCGTCTACCCGGAGATGGCGCTCACCACGTTCTTTCCTCGCTGGTACGTCGAAGACGAAACCGACCTCGATCTCGAGAGTTTCTACGAAACCGAAATGCCCGGTCCCGAAACTGGCCGACTCTTCGACCGAGCCCAAGAGCTCGGCATCGGGTTTGCCCTCGGATATTGCGAGCTCACGCCGGACGGCCACCGCTACAACACCCAAATACTTGTCGAGCGAGACGGGTCGATAGTTGGCAAATACCGCAAAGTCCACCTACCCGGTCACCGCGAACACGAACCTTGGCGCGAGTTCCAGCACCTCGAGCGTCGCTATTTCGAGCCGGGCGATTCGTTCGACACCTGGCGTTCGTTCAACGGCGTAGTGGGGATGGCCACCTGCAACGATCGCCGCTGGCCCGAAACCTACCGATGTCTCGCCTTGGGTGGCGCCGAACTGATCCTCATTGGCTACAACACGCCGCTGCACTACGCGCCAGACCCAAGCCAAAACCATCTTCAGGGATTTCACAACCACCTCGTGATGCAAGCAGGCGCCTACCAAAACGGCTGCTACGTGGTCGGCGTCGCCAAAGGAGGCCTCGAAGAGGGCGTCGACTCGCTGGCCGAATCGTGCATCATCGCCCCCACCGGCGAAATCGTGGCCGAATGCAAAACCAACGGCGACGAGTTGGCCACTGCCACGATCGATATGGCCATCTGCGCCAACTACACCCAAACCCTTTTCCAATTCGACCGTTACCGCCGCCCCGAGGTCTACGGGGCCATCACCAGCCAAAAGGGGCCGATCGCCCCGCCCGAGGAGTAAGCCATGGCCCAGATCCGAGTCAACGGAGAAGACCGACAAGTCGGCGATCATCACGAGCATCTTCTCGCCGCGCTTCGTGACGAGTTGGGGGTCACGTCGCCCAAGGACGGATGTGCTCCGTCTGGTCAGTGCGGCTGCTGCACCGTCTTAATCAACGGCAAGGCCCGAATTTCGTGTCAAACATCGATCGAAAAAGCTGACGGCGCCGAAATCACCACCCTTGAAGGCGTGGCGCCCGACGAACGCGACCGCCTCGCATCGGCTTTCGCCGCTCATGGCGCGCTGCAATGCGGCTTTTGCACCCCCGGAATCGTGATGCGAACGGTGGGACTACTGGGGCGCGACAAGCCGCTGACCCGCGACGACGCGGCCCGCCATCTCGGTGCTCACTTGTGTCGCTGTACCGGCTACGTCAAGATCCTTGACGCCGTCGAGACCCTCGCCAACGGCGAGACTCCCGTCGCCGTCAACGCCGGTGGTTTGGGCGCCCGCGGCGTCAAATACGAAGCGAGCGTTCTGTCGCTCGGTGACCGAGATTTCATCGACGACATGCAGCCCGATGGCTGTCTGCACGGCGCGGTGACCTTGACCGACCATGCTCGTGCCGACATCTTGTCAATCGACACAACCGCGGCCCAAGCCGCACCGGGCGTCGTAGCGGTGATCACCGGTGCCGATGTTCCGGGCGAACTGCGTTCCGGTCTCATCCACAAAGACTGGCCGGTGTTCATCCCCCAAGGCGGCCGCACGTCTTACCTCGGCGATGTGCTGGCACTCGTGGTGGCCGAGACTCGGGCTCAGGCTCGAGCTGCGACCTCACTGGTGGCCGTCAGCTACGACGTTCATGAGCCGATGACCAACCCCGCCGACGCGCTCGCCTCCGACGAAGACGCGGTTTGGCAACTCGACGGAAACATGCTCAGCCGGTCGGCCTACGCCCGCGGCGACATCGACGACGCTCTCGGCCGGTCCGCTCACGTGGTGCACGAGACGTTCCAAACGCAGCGCATCGATCACGCTTTCCTCGAACCCGAATCGACGCTCGCGGTGCCGACGGTCGCCGAGGATGGTTCGACCCAATCGCTCTACGTCTATTCGGGTGGTCAAGGGGTTTGGGACGACCGCAACGACATCGCCCGCATGCTGGCCGTCGACAACGACCAAGTCACCGTGGAACTCGTGTCGAATGGCGGCGCCTTCGGTGGCAAAGAAGACATGTCAAACCAGGGACAAACGGCGTTGGCCGCGTGGATCTTGGGTCGTCCGGTCAAGACCACCTTCAGCCGCGAAGAATCGTTCCTCGTGCACACCAAGCGTCACCCAATCCGCATGCAGTACGAGGTCGGATGCGACAACGACGGGAAACTGCTCGCCGTTCGAGCCAAAATGCTCGGCGATTCCGGACCGTACGCATCGGTCGGCATGAAAGTCCTCGAACGAGCAGCTGGTCACGGCAGCGGTCCGTACATCACCGAAACGATCGACATCGAAGCAATCGCGGTCCGCACCAACAACTCCGTTTGCGGCGCGTTCCGTGGCTTCGGCGCGAACCAAGCCCAATTTGCCATGGAGGGGATGATGGATCGCCTGGCCGAGTTGGTCGACATCAGCGGCTGGGAGATTCGGAACCGCAATGTCATCACCCCCGGCGTCGTATGGGGTCCCGGTCAGATCATGGACGACGGCTGCCTTGGCGCCCGAGCGTGTCTCGATGCCGTCAAGCCGGCATGGGATGCGGCCACCGCCGCCGGTCGCCCGGTCGGCATGGGGCTTGGGCTGAAGAACTCGGGCCTCGGCAACGGGGCCAACGAGGTGTCCCGATCGACGGTGCAATTCATGGACGACGGCACCGACCTTGTCGAGGTTCGTCATTGCTGGACCGAGATGGGTCAGGGAATTCACACCGTTGCCCGCCAGGTCGCCGTCGAAGAACTCGGTATCGATCCCGACCGTATCCGGGTGATCGTCGACACATCCCGCGAGCTCGGCGCGGGGCAGACCACCGGGTCGCGTGGCACGGTTATGGGAGCAGGCTCGGTCGCCGATGCGTGCCGAGTCGCGCTGGCCGACGGCTGCAAACCCGGAATCGAGTACGAGGGTGTGTACATCGTCGATTGGACCAACTCGATCAACGACGGACTCGAAAACCCGATCATCCATTCGACATTCGGCTACGCCGCTCAGCTCGTCGAACTCGACCCCGATACCGGTGCAATCGCCAACGTCGTCGCTGCTCACGACGTCGGCCGAGCAGTCAACCCCTTGCTGTGCGAGGGTCAGATCGAAGGGGCGGTCCACATGGGTCTCGGCTACGCACTGAGCGAGGGTTTCCCGTGCGACGAGGACGGTCGACCGCTCAACGACACGTTGCGCAGCCTCGACATCATCCGCCCCAAGGATGTCCCTCCGATGGAAGTGATCCTGGTCGAGCAGCCCGACCCCAATTCGCCCTACGGCGTCAAAGGGGTCGGCGAGATCGGACTCGTCCCGACCGCCGGCGCCGTAGCTGGGGCGCTGCACGCCCACGACGGCCAATGGCGCACCGAGTTGCCCATGAAAACCGAAAAGAACCGCGAACGCGCCACCGCATGGTTGGATTTGTGAACCGAAACCGGTGCTATAGCACCGAGTTTGGTGCACAAATCCAACGGAGGACGCTGTGACGATTCATACGCCGGGACTTGTTTGCGCTCACCATCACTTGTATTCGGCGTTGGCGCGGGGAATGCCGGCACCGCCTCGCACCCCCGAGAGCTTCCTCGACATTCTGGAACTCGTGTGGTGGCGACTCGACCGAGCGCTAGACCTCGACTCGATCGAGTGGTGCGCCAAACTCGGAGCCCTCGAAGCGCTCGAGCGCGGCACCACCGCGATCATCGACCATCACGAATCGCCTAACGCCATCGAAGGATCCTTGTCGGTAATCGCCGACGCTTGCGAAGAAGTCGGAGTGCGCGTTTCGTGTGCCTACGGCATCACCGACCGCCACGGCGCCGACGGCGCCAAGGCTGGGCTCGCCGAAAACGACCGGTATCTCGGCGAGGGCGGAGAAGGCTACGTCGGCCTGCACGCCGCTTTCACCTGCAGCGACGAAACGCTCGAGGCGGCAGCCGCACTCGCCCACAAACACGACGTCGGCGTACACGTTCACGTTGCCGAGGGCGAACCAGACACTTGGCAACGGCTCCTGCCGTACACCGACGACGACTGGCTGCTGATCCACGGGGTTCATCTGCCCACCGAGCACGAGCTGAGGGGCACGTTCGTGCACAACCCTCGATCCAACATGAACAATTCGGTCGGCTACGCACAGCCCGCCCGTTTCGAAAACCCGGTCGCCCTCGGAACTGACGGGATCGGGGCCGACATGCTCGAAGAGTTCCGGCTCGCCTACGTCGCCAGTCGCACAACCGATGTCACCGCGACCCCCGACCTAGCGTGGTCATGGCTTTCGACCGGATGGGATCTCATGCCCGCAGCGCTCGACGATCAGGTCATGTGGGCCGCCGAAAGCGACGACCCTTGGTACTTGGCGTTCACAACCGGCACCTCCCCGATGGAGGTCCAGGTTGATGGCGAAACCGTTTGGGAAGACGGAGAGTCGACGCTCGTGGACGGTGATGAGATCAGAGCCAAAGCGGCCGAAGCCGCTCAGCGAATGTTTGACCGGCTAGCCGACATCGATGACTGATAGGGCCAGCTCGCTTCGCACCGGTAGGGTTCGGGCATGAGTGATTTGCGAGTTGCGTTCGTAATGGCGACCTGGCACGACGACTTGGTCGACCGCACCAAAGAGGGGTTCTTGGCCCGGATGGCCGAGCTCGGTCACGGCGCCGACGCCATCGAAATCCACAAGCTGCCCGGGGCGCTCGAGTTCCCGCTGCACTGCAAAAAGCTTGCGCAAAGCGGGCGCTTCGACGTGATCGTTACCGCCGCGCTCGTCGTCGATGGCGGCATCTACCGTCACGACTTCGTCGCTCACGCCGTGCTGCAAGGGATGATGAACGTCATGCTCGAGACCGAAGTCCCGATCATGTCGGCCGTCCTCACGCCGCACAACTTTCACGAGCACGCCCCTCATCACGACTTCTTCCACGAACACCTCGTGCAAAAGGGCCGCGAAGCCGCCGACGCCGCGGTGGCGACCGTCGCCAACCTCAAAGCAATCTGAGCTCGGCGTTCGACCAATCGCCGGTTACTCGTTACGGCTGACTGGATCGACGCCGGCAGTCGTGAGCATGTCGGTCATCTGGTAGCCAATGCCGGAGTCTCCGATCGGCAGAGTCGGGACCCAAGTCGGGTCGGCCGCGAGGTACGAGTCAGCGTCGAGTTGCAACAAGCCGAGGAAAACTTCGGCTACCAAACGGCCTCCGACCGGTCCCAGATGTTCGCCGTCAGCGGCCAGTTCGGCCTCTTTGAGGACGTAGTAGAACAGCGGCGTGCTGGCGTCGAGATTTGCGCCAAGGTTCGACAGTTCGGCGAGGTCGGCCCGCAGCAGCCCTGGCTCGCCCATCAGATTGGCGATGCGTTGGCCGGACGGGATTTCCCAGGTGATGTGACGCAATAGGTTGCGACTAGCGAGCGAGGTCGGCCCGATGTCCTCGCCTCTGTCGTTCGGCAAAGTGGAGAGCGGAAGGTTGAATAGCGGCGTCGACAGCTTGGTGTCGATCTTTTTGTTGCGTTTGACTTCGCCGTCGCCGAAATCGAAGAACGTGCCCCAGCCGATGTAGCGACGGGGCGAACGAAAGCCACCAACGAGCGAGTCGGGGTCGTCTTGACCAAACGTCGCCGGGTCGAAGACCATCGCGAAGAAAGGTTCGCCATTGTCACCGGCCAGATTGGCGCGATATGACGGCCGAATCATCGAATGACCAAAGCGATAGGCCGAGGTTTGGAACTCGACAGGAATCCGGGCCCGGTTCGGGGTATAGAACTGGCGGCCGTTGGCCAAAATGTCATCGACCATGGATTGCCCCACGAACTGCGGAAGCCATTCGTGCACAATCATCCACTGGTAATGCCAGCGAACAAGCCTGCGGGTTTCGTTGAAAGCGGCCTCGCCAGTCAGCCCCGTCGCCAGAACCCGATCAAGAACCGCATTGTGATACTTGAGGAACGAAACCTGAATCCCAGAGACCATCATGTTCTCGTCGTTGCGATTGTCGCCCACGATGGCGCCCCCCGTTGCGTCGCGAGGGAGATCTTCGAACCGGCCGCCCGACTCGACGCGAAACCGGATTGGGTCGTTGTCTAGGTACAACTCGGGCATTTCGGTGGGACCACCGCCGTACACGCTGTCGAGGTCAAACCGAGCGGTGCGAAGGTTCACGCTTCGGCGCAAGCCTTGTCGACGGCCCAACGTTGATCCGGCGTCGCGGGTGATGTCATGGTCGAGGAACTGACCAACGAACGTCACGCCCGCGGTGTGGGTCGGGTTGTCGGGGTTGTTGGGGCTCAGGTCCGGTTCGGTGATGAGTCTGACGGGGCCCACCTCGAGCGGATCGTTGGCATCCATTAGGCCGCCCGGTCTCCCTAGCTCGACCAACGCCTCATTGAGCTCTTGGCTTGGGCGAGCAAAGGAACGTTCGTTGAAGATCCGCGAGAAGCGGTCAACGCCGATATCGCCGGTGTCGGGGGCGCCGCGACGATTGCCGGTCGGACCCGGAGGTCGGCCACCACCTGGTCCCGGAGGTCGAGCACCATCGGGTCGACCGGCGCGAACGTCGCGGCCGCCTCCGCGTCGCGATCCTCGCCCCGGCCGGGCGAACGCAACGCCAGTTCCGCCGACGGCCGCGACGCCAACACCGACACCAGCCGCGCCGAGCAGCTTTCGTCGGCTCATGCCTGATGACTTGGCTTCTTCGGTTTCGGGGTCGGACAAGGCTGTTTCATCGGAGGTGGGGGTGTCTTCCATGGCGACACTGTCGACGACGACAACAAGGGCCATGTGAACGAATTGCAAGAATCAGCCAAGAATCGGCGCGAACCCGTGAGCCGCCTACGCTGCACCGATGGATCCCGACGACTCGACGCGGCGAGCAAGCAGCCCGACGGCCAATGTCGTATTGACAGGGTTCATGGGAACCGGCAAATCGACGGTAGGACGTCTGGTCGCCGCGGCCCTCGGGTTCTCCTTTGTTGATACCGACTCGCTGATCGAGAAACGGCATGGGCCAATCGTCGAGATCTTTGCATCGGCCGGCGAGCCACGTTTCCGTTCTTTGGAACGCGACCTCGCCGCCGAACTGGCGCAATCGTCGCAACGGGTGATCGCTACCGGCGGCCGCTTGATGCTCGATCCTGTCAACCACGACGCGCTAGCCAAAACGGGCCGGATCTTTTGTTTGTCGGCATCGATCGATGCAATTCTCGACCGCATCGGCAGCGACACCACGGTTCGCCCGCTCCTCAAGGGCGACGACCCCGAGAGCCAGGTCCGAGCCCTGCTGGCCGAGCGGGCCGAGGCCTACACCCGATTCGAGCAAGTTGACACCGACAACCAGACGCCCTCTGAGGTCGCGGCAACAATCGTCGCGGCGCTGGCCTCGCCTTCACCATGACATCACAGTTCGATGCCGAAACCGCGATAACGGCGCGGCCCGACGGCACGTGGACAACCTCGTTGTCGAGCGCGTGGAACATCAACGACAACAGCAACGGTGGTTACCTGCTGACCCCGGCGTTGCGAGCCATGCAATCACTGTCAGGACACCCCGATCCCTTGACGGTCACGACCCACTTTTTCCGGCCGGGACGCGGCGACGCCACAGCCGATATCACCGCCGAAGTACTCAAGCAGGGACGAACAATTACGACCACTGCGGGCCAGGTCATCCAAGAAGACAAGCCGCGCCTCACCATGCTGGCGGGGTTCGGCGACGTCGACGCTCCCGCGGCGTCCAGCGCCAAACTGTCGATTCCGATGCCGGACCTTGCCCCGCCCGACGAATGCACCGACCGAACTTCGCTGTCTCAAGGCATCACGGTTGCGCTCAACAGCAGGGCCGAGATTCGTGTGCAACCGGACCAGCCGGCACACGGGGCCTCCCCACAATCCGACATGTTGGGGTGGGTGCGGTTCCGCGACGGCACCGAGCCCAGCACCATGTCGCTGCCGTTCTTTTGCGATGCCTTCCCGCCCAGCATCTTTACTTTGATGGGCGTAATCGGTTGGGTTCCGACGATTGAACTGACAGTTCATGTCCGACGCCGCCCGGCACCGGGCTGGTTGGCTGCACACTTCTGGTGCGACGATTTCACCAATGGCAAGATGATCGAGTCCGGCCGACTCTGGGACAGCACCGGGGCGCTGGTCGCCCAAAGCCGCCAGATCGGATTGTTGCTATGAACATGGCTCGGTTTCCCGGTATTCGCTCCCTCGAAGCCAAAGCCGCGAAACGGATTCCTCGTTTTGCCTGGGAGTATCTCGACAGCGGCGAAGGCCCCGAGCACACCAAAAGTCAGAACGAGGCGGCTCTCAATTCGATCACGATTACGCCTCGGTTCCTCAAAGGCCCGCTCGAGCCCGATGCGTCGATCGAGATCTTTGGTCAGCGCTACGCCTCACCGGTTGGCATTGCTCCGATCGGGCTCACCGGCCTTATCTGGCCAGGCTCAGATGGTGCGCTGGCTCGATGCGCGGCAACCTCGCAGATCGCCTACGTCGCCAGCACTGTGTCGACCGGTCTGGTCGAGGAGGTCGGTCCGCTCGCTGAGGGCCGGGGGTGGTTCCAGCTCTACCCGCCTCGCAAGCCCGACGTCCGGGAGAGTCTGGTGAAGCGGGCCGAGGCCGCCGGTTTCGGCACTCTCGTAGTCACCGCCGATGTTCCTGCGCCGTCACGACGGGAGCGTCAGACCCGGGCTGGGATCCAGGTGCCGCCGCGGATAACTCCCCGACTTGTCGCCCAGGCTGTTACTCATCCGGCTTGGGGGATGGGCGTGATCCGAAACGGGCTTCCGCGCTTCAAGACCCTCGAGACCTACGTCGATCGTGCGTCGATGCGTTCTACCGCGGGCTTCGTTGGGGCCAACCTTGGCGGAACCTTGGGGTGGGACTATCTAAGTGAGCTGCGGGCGATGTGGTCGGGACCGCTGGTCGTGAAAGGCATCTTGCACCCCGACGACGCGCAGCGCTGCGTCGATGTCGGGGCCGACGGAATCATCGTGTCGAATCATGGCGGCCGCCAACTCGATGCTGCCCCCGCGTCGATCACCGCCCTTCCCGCGATCGTCGACCAAGTCGGCAACGCCTCAACAGTGATGTTCGACAGCGGTGTTCGATCGGGCCTCGATGCGGCGCGGGCGTTGGCTCTCGGAGCGCAGATGGTCTTTGCCGGCCGGGCGTTCATGTTCGGTCTCGGAGCGTTGGGTATGGCCGGTCCCGATCACGTGGCGGAGATCTTTCGTCAAGAAATACTGACCACGATGCATCAACTGGGTTGTGCGTCGATCGACGAATTGCGTTCGCTTCGTGTCTCGTACCGCTAAGTCTGGCCGACCGGTACTCGACGGTTGCGTCTGACTATTGGGTAGCGAGCGCGGCGCGGAGCTGGGCTTGCTTCATAGCTTCTCGGGTCGCGCTGTCGGGTTCGTCGAGGCGTTCGAGGGTGACGTGATCGATCTCTCCCGTGAACCCGAACTCATGGGGATAATCGCCGACCGCGGCTCCGGTGTCGATGCCGACATCAAACGTCTCGCCGCTCATCGAGAACACGGTTGGCACGGTCCGTTCGACGCGAGCAGTGTCGACCACGTCGCCATCGACCAGCAAAGTGAGATGGCCGCCGGCCCCCATTCCGCCGTCGTGGTCGTAATGTGCACACACCGTGTGTTCGCCCGGCTCGAGTGGTTCGGACCCGGTAACGGTGGCCAAGTATTGTCCAAAACAGTTGTAGTGATACGCGGGCCGACCCTCGGTATCGACATAGAGGCTCCAGCCCGACATGTTGCCCCCCTGGCAGGCAATCACTCCCTGCGCTCCACCCTCGGGGACGGTAACCACACCAGTGGTTTCCGACGAGGCATTCTTGAGATCGATCACCGACCGTTCCGGCATTCGCACGTGAGCCGTCGTGTAGGTCATTTTGGTGTAGCGACCGAGCGAACGAGGCACGCCGTACTCGCCCGAACGCCGCGATCCCGCGTCTCTCAACGGGTAAACACCGTGAGCTTTGGCTTCTTGATCGAAGATGGCTCGCAGTTCGGCCAGCTTCTCGGGCTCATCGCCAGCCAGGTCGCGACTTTGGGAGAAGTCGTCGGTGATGCGATACAGCTCCCAAACTTCTTGCTCGCCGTCGAACTCGTAGGCCGCGGAACGAATCCACGGAACCCGACCATGGAAGCACGACGCAATCCAACCATCGTGGTAAATCCCCCGGTTGCCGAGCAGCTCGAAGTATTGCGTGGTGCGAGTGCTGGCCGCCTCGGCCTCGTCGAACGAATAGCTCATCGACGTGCCGTCGACCGGCATCTGATCGATCCCGTTGACCGACGCTGGCCAAGCGATTCCGGCCGCTTCGATGATGGTCGGGGCCAGGTCGATCACATGATGGAATTGGCTCCGCAGCCCACCGGCGTCGGAGATGCGGGCCGGCCACGACATGGCCATGGCGTTGCGCGTGCCTCCAAAGTGCGAAGCAACCTGCTTCATCCATTGGAAGGGCGAATCGAGCGCCCATGCCCACCCGACGTTGAAATGGTTCTCACAACGCGCCGTGCCGAAGTCGTCGATGTGTTCGAGAAGCCATTCGGGGTCCTCGTGCACTCCGTTTTGAAATGACGGTGAGCTCCACGCTCCATGGATCGTTCCCTCCCCCGACGCTCCGTTGTCACCGGTGAGATAGATCACCAGGGTGTTGTCGTCGAGGCCCAACTGTTCGATCTGATCGAGAACCCGACCGACCTGAGCATCAGTGTGTTGGAGGAACGCGGCGAAGACTTCCATGAGTCGCCGAGCCACTGGCTTGTACCGATCGGGGTATTCGTCCCAACTGGGGATCTGCTCGGGACGAGGGGTGAGGGTCGTCTCGGGCGGGATCACTCCGAGTGCTAGTTGACGCTCGAAGATCTGCTCGCGCAAAACATCCCAGCCGTCGTCGAACTTTCCCTCAAACTTGTTGATCCACTCGGGGGGCACGTGATGGGGGGCATGCACTGCGCCCGGCGAGAAGTAACAAAAGAACGGACGGTCAGGGGCTGATGCTTTCTGGCGTTGGATCCAGGTGATGGCCTGGTCGGCTAGATCTTCGGACAGGTGATAATTCTCGCGCCCAACATGAGGCGAAATTGGCGTGGTCTGATCGTGCACGGCCGGTTCGTACTGAGACGACTCGGCGCCCACCACCCCGTAGAACCGTTCGAACCCCATGCCGGTCGGCCAACGATCGAATGGACCCGCAGGGCTCATTTCCCACCCCGGCGTGAGATGCCATTTGCCGAAACAACCGGTCGAATAGCCGTTTTGTCGCAGGACCTCGGCAACCGTTGCGGCCTCGCGTGGGATAGCGCTGTCGTAGCCGGGGAAACTGTTGGCAATCTCGGTGATGCCGCCCATATGCACGGTGTGATGGTTACGACCGGTGAGCAGCGCGGCACGGGTTGGCGAGCAAAGCGCGGTTGTGTGGAACTGGTTGTAACGCAGCCCGGCCTGCGCGATTCGTTCGACGTTGGGCATCGGCACCGGACCGCCGAACGTTGCCGGGCTTCCGAACCCAACATCGTCGAGCATGATCAGAACCACGTTGGGTGCGTCTTGGGGAGCGGTCGCCGCGTGCAACCGAGAAGGCGTCGCGTCGCCATAAAGCCGAGCGACCTCGCCATCAAAGGGTGGGGTAGGGCTCGGAATTCGGCCGCGTTGAGACGGAGACTCAGTCATGACCTCTCACCGTAGATCGTTCGACGTCATAGAGTTCGATCCATGGACCGAACCTCACAACGGAGGAACCGATGACCGATCTGCCGACCGCAGAAACTCCCGTGGCGCCGACGCTCGGACTTCGCCATGCCGTCCTTTGGGTAAGTGACCCGGGCCGCTCGGCCGATTTCTATCGCGAGGCGCTCGGCCTCGAGGTCACCAATCAACTTGGCAGCGCGGTGTTCATGTCGTCGCCGGCAAGCGCCACCGATCACGATCTCGCGCTGTTCAAGAGCGACGAAGCGGCACCCGAATCGGCCCACGCAATAGGGCTCTACCATCTGGCCTGGGAAGTAGCCACTATCGAGCAGCTCATGGCCGCCAAAGACCGACTCGTCAGCGTCGGCGCTTATGTTGGCGAGAACAACCACGGCATGAGTCGCAGCATCTACGCACAAGACCCAGACGGCATCGAGTTCGAGATCATGTGGGAAGTGCCCGTCGATCTGCTGCTCGACGACGAACCAGCCAACCAGCCTCTCGATTTCGGTGCCGACATCGCTCGTTTCGGGTCCAACGCTGCGGGCCGGGGCGCTCGCTAGCCGATCGTCACGGCATCGAGGTCGTTGGCGACAATGACGTCGCCCTCGTAGCCGGCGTCACGAACATCGGCCACAAAACCGGCGACTTCGGCCTCGGTGTCAGGCGGCGGAATCAGGTGGGTCAACACGAGCGTCGGGATCGCCAGATCACGGGCTTGCGCTCCGATAAGGCGAGTGTCGGCGTGATAGTCGAGGATGAACCGGCGGTGCTTCGGCAATGCCTCGATCAGCGCAAACCGCATCGCCTCATACACGAGCACGTCGGCGCCTTGGGCCAAAGCCGCGACCTCGTCGCACACGATGGTGTCGCCGCTTATGGCAACGACCCCGTCGGGGGTCTCGATCCGGTAGCCGACGGCCGGGTGAACCGGCTCGTGATGAACTGGCCCCGCCAACACCACGACGTTGTCTTTGCACCACACCTCGGCCGGTTCGTCGGGGAGATCAAAGGCAATCAACTCGGTCGCGACGTCGACGGGGCGGCCGGTGTGTTCGGATCGCACCGCTAGGTCGTGACGCCACGGATGCATCATCTCGTTGACGAAATCCGCCGACGGGCCGGCCGGCACGACCACCGGCAATGGCGTTGCGGATCGGGTTCGGTCCATGACCCAACGGGTGTGTACTACGTCTTGCAGCCCAATCAGATGGTCGCTGTGATGATGAGTGACCAACACCACGCCAAGGTCTGGCGGCCAGACTTGGGCCCCGGCCAGCCGTTGCACAGTCGAGCGGCCCGCGTCGATCAATATCGACAAGCCGTCATGCTCGACCAGGACTCCGGGCCCGGCGCGGTGCGCATCGGGGATCGGGCACCCCGATCCGGTAATGGTCACCTTCGTTGTCATCTCGGCCTCCTCCGAGCGCCGATCCTACGTGTACCGTCCAGTGGGTGAGCGATCAAACCCTGACGGTCTCTGAGCTGGGCATCGTCATCCGCGCCGCGCTCGAACAAGCCATGCCCTACGGCGTATGGGTCGAGGGAGAGATCCAAGGCATCAGCCGCTCACGCAACGGTCATGTCTATTTCGACCTGATCGAGCCAGCCGACACATCGGGACAAGCACCTGTCGCCACGATGCCGGTAGTGCTGTTTCGCGACAACCGAGACCGGGTCAATCGTTTACTGAAACGCCACGGCGACCCGATCCGAATGACCGACGGGGTGCGTATCCGGATTCAGGGTATGGCCGACTTTTATCCGCCGACCGGCAAGGTCCAGCTGCGAATGTCGGCTATCGACCCGACCTACACGCTCGGCGTGTTGGCCGCCGAACGCGAGGCCCTGCTCAAAGAGTTGTTGGAGTCGGGTCTTTTGCGGGCCAACGCCGGGCGAACCGTTACCGCTACACCTATGCGGATCGGCATTGTCACATCGCTCGGGTCGGCCGCCCACGCCGATATCTCGACCGTGTTCGAGAACTCAGCCAAAGCATTCACCTTGGTAGAGGCCGACACACCAGTGCAAGGCCAAGGCGCCGAGACCGAAATCGCCGCGGCCATCTCCGCGGTCGCGGCCGCCGATGTAGACCTAATAATCGTGGCCCGCGGTGGCGGGTCCAAAACCGATCTTGCCGTCTTCGATCACCGTTTGGTGGCTGAAGCCATTGCCAATGCGCCGGTCGCAGTGTTCACCGGGATTGGTCACGACACCGACCGCTCGGTCGCCGACGAAGTCGCTCACAGTGCCCACACCACACCGACCGCCGCGGCCCAGGCCGTCGTGGCTCGTGTCGACGAATGGCTCGGCCGACTCGGCTCCTACGAGACCGAGCTGATTCATCGCTCCCAACGCGCCCTCAGCAGCGCCGGTCAGCGGGTCAACGAGCTCAAAGGCGGAGTTGCCCGGGCGGGCACCAGCTCCATCCGACGAGCCGACACGAGGCTCATCGCCAACTCCGAGCGACTACGCCGCGGCGGTCAACGAGTCGAAACCAGCGCGCTGGCGCATCTCAATCGCGCCATCACCAGAATCGACCTCGCTCAACGCCATGCCTTGCGAGACGCCGAGCGTCGCGTTGATGCCGCCGCGGTTCACGTTCGGGCGCTCGACCCAGCGCTAGCGCTGGCGCGGGGTTGGTCGATCACCCGCGACGCCAACGGGCGGGTGATTCGCTCGGCCCTCGACGTCGCGGCCGGGGACGCGATTGTCACCCAAGTCGGCGACGGAACCCTCGCTAGTACGATCAGCGCAACCAATCAGACAGGCACCATCGGCGATGACTGACCCCCTCGACCCCACCGGCGACGACAGCAAGAACCACACCGAGATCGGGTACGCCGACGCGATGACCGAACTCGAAAACATCCTCGCCGACCTCGAAGACGACGATCTTGATGTCGATGTTCTGGCGGCCAACGTCGAGCGGGCCTCGATGCTGATCCAATTGTGCCGCCACCGAATCGGCGCGGCACGGGTTCAGGTCGAACGAGTAGTTGCGTCACTCGAAGCCTCCGACGTGAGCGACGAAGACGAGTGAGCCAAGCCCCGGCTCAGCTGACCAGCGTGGCGTCTCGAACCGACGCGGCACTGGCGCGAATCTTCGAGACCGAACGTTCGACTTGGAAAACCCTCGACCCGGCGCTGGACGTTCCACTCAGCGACCTGGCCGAATTTGTCGCCGGTGGGGGCAAACGAATCCGTCCGGCCTATCTCCACTGGGGCTACGTGACCGCCGGCGGCGACCCCGGTGGCGACGGGTCGTTGGCCGGATGCTGCGCCGTCGAACTTCTCCAGGCGTTCGCGTTGGTCCACGACGACGTGATGGACGGGTCGCCCACCCGTCGCGGCAATCCAACGGTGTGGGCTCGATTCATCGACCGGCACCGCCAGGGCTCGTGGCAGGGAGAAGATCGCCGGTTCGGTGAAGCAGCGGCAATCCTTGTAGGCGATATCGCAATGGTGATGGCCGATCGACAGTTGGGCACCGCCAGTCCCGAGGTGCGCAACGTTTGGGACAAGCTGCGCACCGAGCTCAACATGGGTCAATACCTCGATGTGCTCGGAACCGCCCGCGGCAACGTCAGCGCTCAAGAGGCTCGCACAATCATGCGCAACAAGACCGCGGGATACACGATCGTGCGGCCCCTCCAACTCGGCGCGGCAATGGCGGGCAAACCCGAACTCAGCAAGGACCTCGCCGCTCACGGCCTTCCCCTCGGCATCGCTTTTCAGTTGCGCGACGACATGCTGGGGGCATTCGGCGACGAAACCAAAACCGGCAAACCGGTTGGCGACGACCTTCGAGAAGGCAAACCCACGGTGCTCCTTGCCCTCGCCCGCGACGCCGCAACGCCGTCTCAGTTGACGGAGCTCGCCAAGGTCGGCTCCGACATTACCGACCACGACGTGGCGACGATCCAACAAGTTCTGGTCGACACCGGAGCGGTCGCGGCTTCCGAAGCCGAGACCGCCAAACTGCTCGCCCAGGCAACCGATGCCATCGACAAGCTCCCCGATGTGGCCGGCAGCCGCGACGCGCTGCGGGCTCTCGCCGATTTTGTCGTCGACCGCGACACCTAGCCCTCTAGCCTGTGCGGGTGACTGATCCCCGCGTTGAGGCTGTCCGGCGACGAACGTTCGCCATCATTTCGCACCCCGACGCGGGCAAAACCACGCTGACCGAAAAGTTCTTGTTGTACGGCGGGGTGCTCACGACCGGTGCCGGATCGGTCAAAGCCAAAGGCGATCGACGATCAGCAAAGTCCGACTGGATGGAACTCGAACAGCAGCGCGGGATTTCGATCACGTCGACCGTTCTGCAGTTTCCTTACCGAGATTGCGTGTTGAACCTGCTCGACACTCCTGGTCACCGCGACTTCTCCGAAGACACCTACCGGGTGCTGGCGGCGACCGACGCGGCGATCATGGTGCTCGACGGTTCAAAGGGCATCGAAGCTCAAACTCGCAAGCTGTTCGAAGTGTGCCGCAACCGCGAAATACCGATCGTGACGTTCATCAACAAGTGGGACCGGCCCAGCCGAGACGCCCTCGAACTGCTCGACGAGATCGAAGAGCAGTTGATTCTCGAACCAGTGCCGATCAACTGGCCAGTAGGCGAAGGCGATCGTTTCCGAGGTCTCATCGATCGACGCGACGGCAAGTTTGTTCGCTACACCCGTACCGCGGGCGGCTCATCGGAGGCACCCGAGGAGATCGTCGACGCCGGCCGTGCCGAAGCCGAAGAAGGCGACCTGTGGACCCAGGCCCAAGAGGGCGTCGAACTGCTCGACGTTATGGAGCGCAACTTCGATGCCGACCGCTTCCTCGAAGGCGAACTATCACCGGTCTTCTTCGGTTCGGCGCTCACCAACTTCGGCGTGCGGATGATTCTCGACGCCATGGTCGACTTGGTGCCATCGCCTCCCCCTCGAATCGACCGCCAAGGCGTGCCCCGCCAGCTCGAAGCGCCTTTTTCGGGAATCGTGTTCAAGGTCCAGGCCAATATGGACAAAGCCCACCGCGACCGCGTTGCCTTCTTGCGGGTCTGTTCGGGGGAGTTCGACCGCGGCATGGTGGTCACCCACGGCCCCACCGGCAAACCGTTCGCAACCAAATACGCCACGTCGGTGAGCGGTCAAGACCGCGAAACCATCGAGCAGGCCTTCCCTGGTGATGTGGTTGGTTTGGTCAACGCCAACGATTTTCGTGTGGGCGACGCCGTCTACGTCGAGGAACCGGTTCAGTGGCCCGAAGTTCCGGCCTTCGCACCCGCCTACTTCCGCATCGCCCGCACGCGCGACACATCGAAAGTCAAACAGTTCCGCTCGGGCATCAGCCAGCTTGACGAAGAAGGAGTCGTTCAAGTGCTCCGCGAACCCGACGTCGGCGATCA
>Ga0114933_10000124_pt1 | contig 93653 bp, 79 predicted proteins | sample 4SBtaG_FD_89691 | JGI IMG/M metagenome (GOLD analysis project Ga0114933, IMG submission 89691) | Deep subsurface microbial communities from Kolumbo volcano to uncover new lineages of life (NeLLi) - 4SBTROV12_W25 metaG | ecosystem: Environmental > Aquatic > Marine > Volcanic | place: Kolumbo...
GAGATATTATTGAATCACTCAACGCAGGAAAATATTTGGGTGAATTCAATGACCGAGGTGAGCCGATTGATTTTGTTTTTGTTCAAAAAAAGAACAACCAGAGGCTAGCTCTGGAAGATTATCTTTCTCTTGCAATTTGGACAGATAAAGAATTGATGACACATCTTGGACATTTGGCAGATATCAAGATTGATGCTGGACCTGCTAGGATCGATCATATTGGTACTGAACGGGCAATAAAACTCCGGGTGCAGGTTCGAAAAGATGTGCCAATGCAGACAGTCATTGATCGGGTTGAGAAAAACGCATTGGCTGCCACTCGCCTTAACCTAAATGAAGAATTTGGATTGCGCATTGGTGGTTCTGCAGATGAGTTAGCTTCAACAGAAAAATCTTTGAAAAACAGCTTTATCTATGCGTTAGGATTTATTTATCTTCTTCTTGTTGCTTTGTTCTCATCTTTTCTCAGGCCTTTTATTGTAATGCTCACCGTGGTGTTGGCCGTCTCCGGTTCTTTTCTTGGGATTACCTGGAATAACTGGTACCAACGTGGAAACATAAAAAGTATTTTAGATGAATGGGATGTTCCTAGCGCGCAGGTTATGGCCGATGGATGGAACTGGATTACATTTGATATCCTGACACAGTTAGGTGTGGTTATTCTGGCAGGAATTGTTGTGAACAACGCCATTCTCATTGTTCACCAAATGTTAAATAATATTAAGGCGGGCATGGAAGAGCGACAGGCGTTACTGGTTTCTTGTCAAACTCGATTGCGCCCCATCATGATGACTGTTATTTCAAGTGTTTTCGGTATGATTCCGCTGGCATTTGGAGAAGGTGCCGGAACAGAACTGTATCGCGGTATGGGTACAGCATTGATTGGTGGTTTGAGTATCTCGACTATTTTTACTTTATTTCTCGTGCCAGTTCTTATATCCCTTGCCATCGACATGGGATTCCATACTACAAAAGATGATTTGGTTAAAGATTCGTTGGAGTCAAAATCAGATTTCGTACCTACTTCTCCCTAAAAAATATACCCTTCTTTATCTTGTCGGCCAATACGTAGGAGGTGGAGATTCCACACAAACTTCTTCTTTGCTGATCGGGTGTTCGAATATCAGCCGATATGCATAAAGAGCGATCTGCTTATCGGGTAGGGTTGAGGTAGCACCGTATTTTTTGTCTCCGGAAATAGGGTGCCCTGTGAAGGCAAGTTGTGCACGTATTTGGTGAAATCTTCCTGTATAAAGCTTTACTTCCAGAAGACTGGAGTTCGAATAGGTTTCTAGTGTTTCATATTCCAATTCGGCGTGTTGCGTATCTTTTCCTGGTCGTTGAAAAACTGTTGATTTAAGAGATTTTTCTTTCCGCAGATGGTGAGAAAGTGTTGTTTTTTTGGGGTTCGTTTTCCCTTCGACAATGGCGCGATAGATTTTTTGCGTGGTTTTCTCGCGAAACTGCTTGGATAAACGCGACGCGCCTTTTGAGGTGCGTGCAAATAAAACCACACCAGATACATTCCGGTCGAGCCTGTGGATCAAACCAAGAAATATATTACCGGGCTTGTGGAATTCAGTCTGAATCCATTTTTTTACTTGGTCCATTAACGACTCGGACCCGGAATAATCTGCTTGCGTGAGAATTCCTGGTGGTTTGCAAACTGCAATTAAATGATTGTCCAGGTAGAGAATGTTGAGGGATAATTCATTTGGGTGGCTCAATCTTGATATCCTTTACATCAGTGAGTTTCAGCCCTTCAGTATCAACGATTCCCCCTGAGACAACGTATTTGATTCCATCCTCTACAGACATGTTGATTTCGGTCAGTTCTTCGGGGGGAGCGAAGACAAGGAAACCAGAAGTGGGGTTTGGCATGGTGGGCACAAAAACATTGAGCACGTCTTCTCGGGTGTACGCCTGAACCTCGCCACGCGCGGAGCCAGTGACAAAACCTATAGCGAGCATTCCTCGGCGCGGAAACTCAAGTAAAACTACTTTGCGAAATGCAGTTGTATCGGCGTGGGCGATTGATTGCACCACTTGTTTGGACCCTTTATAGATTTTGCGAACAAAAGGAATTTTTTCGACGAGGCTTTCACCTAAATTGATCAATCGTTTGCCAAAAAAGTTTGTCGTGAACCACCCCACAGCAAGAACGATAAGTAGTGTTATAACCAACCCTAGCGCGGGAATTCTGTATCCTTCTGGAATTGGGGCCCCCATATCGATCAAAACTTTTGTGAAAACTGGTGATAATGTATCGAGATTTTTAAAAAGAAACTGTAGGATGAAATAAGTTAATGCAATAGGCAGGGTAATTAGAAGCCCGGTGATGAAAATATTTCTAATGCGCCGTTGCATTTTTTTAAACATAATATTTAATAGATTTGAAGAAAGGAGCTTTTGTTTTTACTTGAATAGGTAAAGGAAAAATAAAAACCTTGCAAAGTATTATATAGTGAAACCTTGACAAGGCAATAGCTGCAAAAGCATAAAGAATTTCTTCTTGACAGGAAAAGTATTACCGCTAATATCAATCGTTAGGTGTTTAGTAGTGAGACTTTTTAATTGGGGCTGTGGCGCAGCTGGGAGCGCGCTTGAATGGCATTCAAGAGGTCAGGGGTTCGATCCCCCTCAGCTCCACTCTATTTTCTCTAACTTTCTTAATATCGATAGCCCATATTTAGGTACTCATCTGAATTTTTCTTCATAGTTTTTTACTCGATTTTTCTAATCTTTCTTTGCGAATAATCCCCAAAGAAACTCCTACTTTAGAAAAAAATGACAAATTGTGACTTCTTGGTAATTGGTGGTGGAATTATAGGTATCAGTATTGCCCGCGAGTTGAAGAAGCGTCATCCCGACTGCAAAATCATTTTGCTCGAAAAGGAAAAGCAATGCGGACTCCATGCAAGTGGCCGCAATAGTGGTGTGCTGCATGCCGGGTTTTATTACAGCTCAGATAGCCTGAAAGCCCGCTTTACCCGTCAAGGCAACAAACAACTTAATGAATATTGCCAATCCAAAAACCTTAAGATCAATAAATGTGGAAAACTGGTTGTAGCCCAAAACGAAGCAGAGCTAGATAATCTTGAGGAATTGTTTCGCAGGGGAAAACAAAATGGAGTAAGTCTAAACAAAGTTTCTGAAGCAGAAGCTCAAGATATAGAACCCCGGGTTAAAACTTATGGCCAAGCTCTATTTTCTCCCACCACAGCAACGGTAGATCCAGTTGAGGTGTTATCATCCCTCCATAAAGATATTCAAAGTGATGGTATCGAAGTCAAAACAGGAGAAAAATATATTGGTAGAAATAATAATGTCGTCCAAACACAAACCATGAGTTATAGCGCTGGGTATATTATAAACTCAGCAGGACTCTATGCAGACGTCATCGGCAAGGATTTTGGGTTCTCCCAAAAATACAGTATTCTTCCTTTTAAAGGGCTTTACCTCTACTCTGATGAACCACCCGGAACCTTAAAGACAAACATTTATCCTGTCCCAAATCTGCGTAACCCTTTTCTGGGGACTCACTTTACTGTAACGGTGGATGGGAAGAGCAAAATAGGTCCTACAGCAATTCCCGCTTTTTGGCGAGAGCATTATGATGGCCTTAACGGGTTTAAACTGGAAGAATTTGTCGACATTTTTTTAAGACAAGCTAGCCTATTCACATTTTCCCAGTTTGACTTTAAACAGCTGGCATGGGAAGAAATCCAAAAATACTACCGTCCCCGACTGGTAAACCTAGCCTCCAATCTTCTAAAAGGAGTTCAATCTAAAAACTATAAGTATTGGGGGAAAACAGGGATTCGCGCCCAACTCTTGAATGTTCAAGAGAAAAAACTGGAAATGGATTTTGTTCTAGAAGGAGACTCTAAGTCTTTTCATGTGCTAAATGCCGTCTCGCCAGGTTTTACCTGCGCCTTTCCTTTTGCAGAATACATTTGCGATGAAATAACTCGTTTGACCCAATAACATTTTTTAGTCTTCCTAAACTATTGCTATCTCCTCATACATGGGATATGTTATCTGGTGCTGTAATTTGCTGCATCCTGCTGTGGAAGGATATATTTAAAGTATTAAGCCAAGTTTCTGATAACACCATAGCCCAGCAAATCTTATACTAATTATGAAGTCAGAGGTAAGCCTTTTTGGAGGTAGAGTCCCTGATTCAAATCATGTATAATTTTGACATTAGAAGTGTATACTTTTGAAAAAAATGAAGAATTTTAAAATAGGTGGTTATGGATATGAATAGAGACAAGAGCGTGGTTCAGGTGCGTGTTCTGCTGATCATGTCATTTAGCCATGCCTCGGATGCTTTTACGGCAATCTCACCCCCCCCAGGGCTTCATCGGTTAAAACATTACCTGCAAAAAAATGGTTTTCACTGTGATGTCCTTGATCTCGACTTCGAAGGACATAAGTTAGATGATTATTTGAAACGTACTTTAGAAGGCTATTATCAGGTCATTGGAGTGAATGTTACACACTTCAACATGGTTGAAACGTTGAATACTACTTGGCAGTTTCACGACGCGGCTAATCAGAGTGGTAGCCCCGTTACGTTTATCGGTGGAGGTCAAGAAGCAACAATGAATTATCAACAGGTTCTCAAGGCCGGCGGATTGGATTTGATTCTATCTGGGTTTTGCGAGGAGCGTTTATTGCAGCTCTGTAAGAGAATTTCTGAACTTTTTGGGAAGGGTGCAGCTGTCGAGGGAAAGTTTCCTATTGAAGAACTTACTCAGGACATGACAGGTGTTGCTTTTTTTGATCAGGATGGAAAAGATTTCAATATACCTGCCCCACCATTGACAAACGATGAATTTCGAAAACTTTCGTATACGGGCATCTTGGATCTTGATCTTCCCTATTTTGACTATTGGGAGATGACTCGTAAAAATACTGTGGAAGATATGACGTTCAACCGTAACGTATTCATCGTCGAAACATCGCGGTTATACACCACGAGCCACTGCCCAAGGCATTGTGGTTTCTGCAGTTCGCAAACCTTTCTTCCAGCCTCACAGGATTCGAACTCCAGCATTATTATGTTGTCAGCTGAAGAAGTTCACGACCTCATCGTTCTGGATGTAAAGAAATATGGGGCAAAGCATTTCATCATCGGAGATGACGATTTTCCTGTTGGGAACAAGGCAGGACTAGATCGCTTGTCAAAACTTTGTGATCTCATTATGGAGTCTAGACTTAAGGGAGTCTTACCGAGTTCACTTACTTTTTATATGCAGGCTAGGATTGCTGACTTTCTTGTAAGGAAGGATAAACGGCGAGTAGTCAATATGGACCTGTTACTAAAGCTCAAAGAGGCTGGCTTTTATACCTATGGATTAGGTGTTGAGACGTTTGCCGACCGACTACTCAAGAGTCCTTCAGTGAATAAGCTTGGAGTGGATGCTCAAGATTGCGAGAACGTGCTAGATGCTATGCTGGATATTGGCATGAACCCACTGATCAATATAATTCTGTGTGTTCCGGAATCTACGGTGGAAGAAATGGTGCATACCATTAGGGTTGCGACCCGTTTCATTATGAAGGATTGCCAAGCTAATGTTACTCCAATTATGAGTTGCTATCCTGGAGCACCAATGCTGAATCGACCTGAATATAAGTACAATTCAATGTCCTGGACGATTCCGAAGACCGGCGAGACAATTAAGATCATGAAATATTTCACACCTTGGGATCCACAAATTGCAATGATCTATGATAACCTCCGAGATGAGACCGCCAAAACTCGAAAAGAGATTGTGAAGAAAACAGCAGTAAACTTCGATACACTTCCAAAGCCTATCTCTGCGTTGACGATATTTATTACAGTTGCCCGATTATTAAAAGATAAGGCTCTTGAAGAAGAGCTTGATTTGGCCATGATGGATATGATCGAACGTAACCACATGCAATTGGTAGAGTCTGAATGTTAGTAATGCAAGTGATAATTATAAAATTTTTGCAGCTAGATATTCGGTGGTCATACAAATACTCCAAAATGATTTCCTAAGAGTGAGTTTAGGAAGGGTTAGTGCCCTCATTTCTCTCAAATTACTATAGAAAGCTTGCTACTGGCGATCACCACTTACCCTAATTTTTTCCTGTCAGTCTTATTGGGGTACAATTTAATATAAAAACAAAAACTATCCCTCTTAAGCTCCATCAATTTTCATTTGGATTCATAACCACACAGGCTTGATTGAAATATAAACTGTCATTTGGTTTTTTAACAATCTATTAAATATTTATGAGTGATTCTATGCATATACTAGTGACCGGAGGGTGTGGATATAAGGGCACAGTTCTGATTCCCAAGCTTCTTGCGCGTGGTTACAAGGTTACTTTAGTTGATACATTATGGTTCGGTAACTTCTTGGAGCCTCATATAAACTTAAATGTTCTGCAGGTTGATATCAGAAATATTGATGATATCCCTATGCAAAATGTGGACATCATAATTCATTTGGCTTCTGTTGCAAATGACCCCTGTGGTGATCTGGACCCCAAGCTTACATGGGAAATTGGGGCTTTGGCGACGATGCAACTTGCAGACAAAGCTGTGAGAAACAGTGTTAAACAATTTATTTATGCATCTTCTGGAAGTGTTTATGGCGTCAAAGAAGAAGATCAGGTTACAGAAGACTTAGAGCTAAAACCAATTTCAGAATATAATAAGACGAAAATGGTCGCTGAAAGAGTGCTTTTAAGCTATAGCGACAAAATGATTGTTCAGGTTATTCGTCCGGCCACTGTTTGTGGTTGCTCTTCTCGTATGAGACTTGATGTTTCTGTAAATATGTTGACCATGCAAGCACTTACTAATGGATTAATTACCGTTTTTGGAGGTAAACAAACGCGTCCCAATATTCACATTGATGATATTACTGATGTTTATTTGCACTTGATTGATCAAAAGGACTCTATGCAAGGAATATACAATGCCGGATTCGAAAATATATCTATTCTGGAAATTGCCAATATGGTGGCAAACCATGTTCCCACCAAAATAAGTGTGACAGAATCGAACGATCCTAGATCGTATCGTGTTAACTCTGACAAACTACTTTCTACAGGTTTTGTTCCTAAAAAATCAGTCGAAGACGCGATTACGGAAATTTGTGAAAGACATCATAAGGGCAATCTAAAAAATGAAGATCGTTTTCATAACCTGAAATGGATGCAGGCCACGGTCTTTAAATAATTCTTAATCCTACCAAACCTACGCCGCATGTCTGAAAAAATTATAGTAATTGGAAGTAACTCATTTTCTGGAGCGAGTTTTTTACCCTATGCTATTGATGAGGGTTTTGATGTTATCGGGATCAGCAGGTCAGAGGAGCCTAACCCGGTTTTTCTGCCCTATAAATATTCCGGTGGGGATATTGAGTTCCATCAATTGGATCTTAATCACGACCTCGAAAAGATTATGGAACTTATAAAGGCAAAAACGCCGGAATATGTTGTGAATTTTTCGGCTCAAAGTATGGTTGCTCAAAGTTGGGATCACCCTGACCACTGGTTCAAGACTAATGTGGTTTCTACAGTTCAGTTTCATGATCAGCTTAGAAGTTGCGATTTCTTAAAAAAATATGTGCATATCTCTACACCTGAGGTCTATGGAAGTTGTGAGGGTTGTATTAAAGAAAGCAATTCGTATTATCCAAGTACCCCTTATGCAGTTTCCAGGGCAGCAGCTGACATGAGTCTACATACTTTCTTCAATTCATACCAATTCCCAGTAGTATTCACCAGGGCTGCAAATGTTTATGGGCCGGGCCAGCAATTATATAGAATCATACCGAGAACAATTCTCTTTATTAAATTGGGAAAGAAGCTCCAGTTGCATGGTGGCGGAATATCTGAGCGCTCTTTCATTCATATGGAAGATGTTTCGGATGCTACTTTGCGAATAATGAAAGAGGGGTCACCGGGAGAAATTTTTCATATTGCTACAGAAAATTCGATTACAATTCGTCGTCTTGTTGAATTAATTTGCGATTTGATGGGAGTCCGGTTTGAAGACCATGTGGATATTGCTGAGGAACGGCTGGGAAAGGATGCAGCCTATCTCTTAGATAGCTCAAAAGTTAGAAACACTGTTGGCTGGAAGGACCAGGTTTCGCTAAAAGATGGTGTTTTGAGTGTTCTGCATTGGATAGAGAAAAACTTGGATATTTTGAAGCAACAACCCTTCGATTATGTTCATAAGCCATGATCTCTTATCTATCCATGAGATACAGGTTTACCTTTTGACTTTTAAATGCTTGCTCAGTATAATCCTTGCAGACTCATACGTGTTTGAAGTGAAGTAAAGCCTTTATTTTTCTTAGTTTATATGCAGGGCTCTTAAGTGCTTCCTAAGTTTTTTCCACAAATTATTTTGATAAAAGTTGTGCTTTCCTCTTTTTCGGAGTGACTTCTTATTGAGCATAGTTTGAATGGTTCCGATAGATTACGGTATGCAAAAAATACCATTAAAACAATTTAGAAAATTATAAAGTTTGGAAAAATTTGATGCGTGAATTTGCTAAGTCTTATTTTGAAGATTTAATAAGTAATTTCCATTCATTGGAGGTTTCAAATTGTCAGGGTGATAATTTTAATATTTATGAAGGCATAGAAAAAGTAGCTCAAACTATACTTACCCAAAGCATGAACGGGAAAAAGCTCATGTTTATAGGTAATGGTGCAAGTGCGGCTATTTCTAGCCATATGGCTACGGACTATTGGAAAAATGGTAGTGTTAGATCCTTAGCTTTTAATGATAGCTCCCTATTGACCTGTATCAGTAATGATTATGGTTATAGGCATGTCTTTGAAAAGCCAATTGAAATGTTTGCAGATGCCGGAGATATATTGATTGCGATCAGTAGTTCTGGTAAATCTGAAAACATATTGAGGGCTGTAGAAGCGGCCATATCTTTCAAATGCAAAGTTGTTACATTTTCAGGGTTTAAAAACGATAACCCTTTGAGGACTATGGGTGATTATAATTTTTATGTTTCCTCGCCCTCGTATGGTCCAGTCGAAATTATTCACCTTACCCTATGTCACTGTATCTGTGATGCCATCATCCAAGAAAAAGCAAAAACTCCAAATATTTGATGATGCAGGTAAAAACCTGTCTCATTTATTGCTTTACAACATGCTGCGAATTCGCCTTATTGAAGAGGGAATAGCAGATCTTTATCCCAATCAGGAAATGCGTTGCCCAGTACATTTGTGTATTGGTCAGGAAGCTATTCCGGTAGGCGTATGTTCAAGCTTGGAGAGCGAAGATATTGTGATGGGTAACCATCGCTCACATGGTCATTATCTTGCTAAAGGTGGTGATTTAAAGGCTATGCTGGCAGAAATATATGGAAAGTCTACAGGTTGCTCCAAAGGTGTTGGTGGTTCTATGCACCTCATTGATCTGTCGGTAAATTTTTTAGGCACCACTCCTATTGTTGCAAGTATAATTCCTGTCGCTGTGGGCACAGCATTTGCCTCTTGGATGAAAAATGAGAACCGGGTTACAGTTATCTTTTTAGGAAGGGGAGCTACTGAGGAGGGAGTCTTTGCAGAAAGCTTAAATTTTTCTGCCCTCAAAAAACTTCCTATTGTTTTTGTTTCGGAAGACAACTTCTATTCTGTGTATTCCCCTCTCTCTGAGCGACAGCCTCCTGAGAGAGACAACGTTGCCATTGCAAAAGCCTATGGAATTCCAGGGGTCCTTGGAGATGGCAATAATATTCAAGAAGTTTATGAGTTGTCACGTACTGCTATCGATCATGCCCGTGTTCACAAGGGTCCTTATTTTATGGAATTCAAAACATATCGTTGGCGAGAACATTGTGGTCCTTATTTTGATAACGACATTGGTTACCGGGATGAAAAAGAGTATCTTCAATGGAAGGAAAGGTGTCCTATCGGAACCTTTGAAAAAAAATTGATAGAATCAAATATAATAGAAAAACAAGAAATAAATCAAATGCGTCAAGCCATCTTGCAAGAGTTTGAAGAAGCTGTTGAATTTGCAAAAACTAGTCCTTTTCCATCCCCTGAAAATATCAGTAAAAATCTCTATAAAGAAAAAGACTTTAACCTCGTTTAAAAAGATTTTTTATGACTCGAAAAATTACCTACGGAGAGGCTATACGGGAAAGTACTGACCAATGTATGGCTAATGACCCGTCTATATACATTATGGGGCTTGGTGTTCCTGATCCTAAGGGAATCTTTGGTACGACTGTAGGTTTACGCGATAAATATGGAGAAAAGCGTGTATTAGATATGCCGGTGTCTGAAAACGGGATGACAGGGATAGCGATAGGGTCAGCCTTAATGGGTATGCGCCCTATAATGACGCACCAGAGAATTGATTTTATGCTACTTGCTTTAGACCAAATTATCAATAATGCTGCAAAATGGCATTATATGTTCGGTGGGCAAAAGAGTGTTCCGTTGGTAATTCGATTGTTGATCGGTCAGGGCTGGGGGCAGGGGCCGCAACACTCTCAGAGCCTTCAGTCCATTTTTGCCCATATACCAGGTCTTAGGGTGATAATGCCATTTACACCATATGACGCTAAGGGTCTATTAGTGTCTTCCATAGAAGATGATAATCCTGTGATTTTTATAGAACATCGATGGCTACATAATATATATGGCGAGGTTCCTGAAGAATCTTATGCCGTTCCCATAGGACAAGCAAGGGTTGCACGAGAGGGTAAAGATATTACCATTGTATCTTCATCTTATATGACGCTTGAATCCTTAAAGGCTGCAGATTACCTTGAAAAAGAAAATATTAATGCCGAGATAATAGACCTTCGATCCGTGCGACCTCTCGATGAAAAAACAATTATAGACTCAGTTAAGAAGACGGGGCGTTTATTGGTAGTGGATGGTGCATGGCGATTTTTAAGTATATCGTCAGAAATCATTTCGATTGTTGTCGAAAAGGTTTTTAGTTATTTAAAGGCACCTCCTGTAAAAATAACATTTCCTGATTCTCCCACCCCTACCAGTTGGGCCTTGGCTAATAATTATTATCCTCGGGCGATCAATATAGTAAACCAAGCTCAGAAAATATTAGGACTCCAGCAAAAAAATGAAGAAGCTTTAGGAATTATTCACACAGGACCTCTAGATGTTCCTGATAAATCCTTTACAGGGCCCTTTTAATTTTTTCCAATGAAATTTCAATGCAGACCACTCTAACTAAAGTTTTAAGTCTTGAAGAACTTGCCATTAAAGCGCAAGAATTAAGAAAACAAGGAAAACGCATTGTCTTATGTCATGGAGCTTTTGACCTCCTTCATGCGGGACACATTAGGTATTTGAAAAGTGCCTGTCGCGAAGGTGATGTCCTATTTGTAACTGTCACCTCAGATGAGTTTGTAAACAAGGGGCCAGGACGACCTGTATTTTCTCAGGATTTGCGAGTTGAAAACCTGGGGTATTTAAATTTTATAGATTTCATTGCTGTAAATAATGCCCCTACGGCGGTTAATTTGCTTTCTGAAGTTAAACCAGATGCTTATGTTAAAGGACCTGATTATAAGAAAATGGAAGATGATATAACCGGAAATATATATGAGGAAAAAAAAGCCGTTGAGGCCCATGGCGGTAAACTGGTTTTTACAGATGATATTACTTTCAGTTCAACTAGCCTTTTGAATGAGCATTTTGGGGTTTTCCCTCCTGAAACCAAATCTTACCTCCAAGGTTTTAGACAAACCTATAGCCCTGAAGAAATCATTAGAATGCTTCAAGGGCTGCAGAATTTGAATGTATTAGTTATTGGTGATGCAATTGTTGATGAATATCATTACGTAGATACTTTAGGCCAATCCAGCAAAGGGGCAAACTTGGCAGTAAAATTCAACTCAAAGGAACAGTTTGCTGGAGGCTCGTTAGCTGTTGCCAATCATGTTGCAGGGTTTGTAAATAATGTAACTCTTGTTACAGGGTTGGGTAGGCAAAACAGTTATGAGGAATTTATACGTTCCAAACTGCAAAAGAATATAACCCTTGAACCGTTTTATTTTCGAGATGCTCCCACCATTGTCAAACGCCGTTATGTAAATTTGGATTTAGACAAGCTTTTCGAAGTATATTTTTATAATGATGAGCCTTCGCAGGAAGATACCGTTTCTGAGGTTTGCGCCTGGCTCGGAAATAAAGCAGCAGAGTTTGACATAGTTATTGTTCCTGATTTCGGGAATGGTTTTATCTCTGCAGAAATGATTCAAAAGCTTTGCGACAAAGCGCGTTTTTTAGCCGTTAATACCCAAGTCAATAGTGGAAATCGTGGTTATCATTCCATCAATCGGTATCCGCGTGCAGATTTTGTCTCGCTTAATGGGCCAGAATTGAGGATCGCCACCCATAACCGGCACGATTCTTATGAGGATTTGGCAAAAATACTTATAGAGAAAATTGGAGCCAAGCACTTTGCGGTGACATTGGGGAGCGAAGGCGCTTTACTTTTAAGTAAAAGCCCAGAGGTAACCTATAGGACACCTATACTTTCAACCAAAGTTCTGGATCGCATTGGGGCAGGCGACACATTTTTATCCTTAACGGGGCTCTGTCTTGGAGGAGGTTTAGATTCAGATGTTGCTCTGTTTGTGGGAAGCGCAGCCGCAGCATTAGAAGTGCAGGTGGTTTGTAATAGAGAACCTGTTATTCCGGTTAACTTGTTCAAATATCTAACAACACTTCTTAAGTAAGAATGATCTAGTTTGTTCCTAAGTCATTTCTATTAGGCCCCTACCTAACATACCTTTTTCTAGTTCGTCTAAAGCTTGATTAATTTCTTCAAGTTTGTAAGTTTGAGTTATGAGTGAGTTTAATTTCAATTTTCCAGTTTTGTATAAATTCAGATAGATAGGAATATCTTTATCAGGCTGAGTTTCCCCTCCCCAAGATCCAACAATCTGTTTGCCTTTTATCAGCTCAATAGGATTGATAGAAATAGTTTCCCCCGCAGGTAAATTCCCTGCAATCACACAAAGACCCCCGCCGGTTCGAATTGAATTAAAAGCCAGCTCCATTGCTTTTCTATTTCCTGATGCTTCTATGGAAAAATCCAACCCTGCATTATGGGTAATTTCATTGAGACAGGCAGCAATGTCCTGCTCTTTAAAATTAATTGTGTGTGTCGCTCCAAGATTGCGGGCAAGTTCCAATTTGTGGTTAAAAATATCAATAGCGATTATTAATTTTGCTTCTCGCAGTCTTGCTCCTATAATAGCGCTGAGACCAACACCCCCCACACCAAATACAGCGACGGTTTCGCCTTTATTGATTTTTGCAGTATTAAAGACAATTCCAGCACCTGTAGGAATCGCACAACCCAGAAGAGGTAACTCACGCAGAGAATGTTCATTGGAAACAGGGATGACTCTATTTTCAGATACTACGGCATAATTCATAAATGTTGAAATAGCTCCAGAGTTTACTACTGAACCATCATTTCTTCTATATGTAGTTGAGGGAATGTCAAAACCGTTACCCTTTATCCAAGTTAATATTACTGTATTGCCCTCAGTAACTTTTTTTACTCCCGGACCAACTTCCTGAACGATCCCGGATCCCTCGTGGCCCAAAGTATGTGGTAGAAAATTATCAACTCCTTTTAATCCTCGTACTTCATTAAGCTGTGAGTGACAGACTCCACTAAAAGCAATCTTGACAAGAACCTGACCTTCTTTAAGGGTAGGGATTTCTAACTCCTCAATCTCTAATGACTGATTTGTTTGTGTTAAAACAGCAGCTTTAGTTTTCATTAAATTTTATAGCTTTAGTATTAAAAAGAAGGAATTTTAAAGGAGAGTAAAGAATAATTTAGTTCAGTCTGCGATAAACCAATAATAGTCTCCGGTAAAACCAATGTTGGAGAAAAGTTTTTCCCAGTCATTTACATGCATATAAGTTTCAGCAGTAAGAACCCATTTTAGCAGGTTTTCACGTTCCAAATCATTTCTCCATGCATCTACAGTGATATAGCTTTTGCCTTTAGAAACCCTCTCAATTTCTTGCAAGGACTTCTTACAAGCTTCTAATGGTAGGTTGTGAATCGAGTTTATAGAAACAACTAGATCAAAGCTATTATCAGGGTAAGGCAGTGGTTCCGCGCTTCCGACTTTCAAAAACGGTTTTACAGAAGGCATAGAGTTTTCAAGAGCGTATTCGCTGACATCTATTCCGGCAACTGAACAGTTTGGCATTACTTCCTTAAAATCATGCAACATAAAACCTTTGCCACATCCTACATCCAATATTGCAGCATTGCTGGGCAAATTATAATACTGACGCATCCTTTCGACCACCGCCTTCCAGCGGCCATCATATTTGTACCCGCCATATCCACATTTTCGGTCACCATCAAAAAAATCTTTTCCAAACTGTTTGGCCAAGCGGATTATCTCGGGAGTCTTTTCTGCAGCGCGCTTATCATAATTGCGTTTTGCGGTTGGGTGGGTATTTAAAAGATTGATTTCGGACAATTTAGTTTTTTAGATTAGAGGCTAGTAATAGGCTGCATTGAGGCAGAGTTAATGTTGGATAATATTGCAGGTTTGTCTTAAAATCACAAATGTTTTAATTTGTACCTGATCTGTGAAGAAACTGCTATCGTCAAACCTAACAAATTGTCTCAGTAAACAGTCTTTAACTTTCCTCCATTTACGTGAAAACATGAGCCAGTAATCCAGCTTGCCTTATCTGAGGCTAGATATGCAACCAAACTTGCTACATCTGACCCCTCTCCGATACGCCCAAGAGGTATTTTTAAAGCTTCCTCTTGCTCAACTTTTAACCTGGCATCTTCGAATGAAAGACCACGTTCTGTGGCCAAACGACGGATATTTTCATCCCAGGATTCGCTGTGGACCGGGCCTGGGCAGATAACATTAACCAGAATGTTGTCTTTGACAAAATAGTTAGAAAGGTATTTGCTCAAATTTATTGTTGCTGCCTTGGTTATCGTATAATGGGGATTGAACCTCCCCGGCTGAACACCTGAAATAGAGGAAATATTGATAATTCTTGCACAGTTAGATTTTCGAAGGTGTTCTTCGGAAGCTCTGACAAAATGAACAAGACTCAACACATTGAGGTCGAATGCGTAATACCAGTCGGATTCAGTCAAATCGTTAATATTACCAAAATTTCCTGCTCCTCCAACATTATTGACAAGGATATCCAGCTTACCAAAAGTCTTTATCACGCTCTCCAACGCAAAATTGATTTCTGTCTGTTTAGTGGCGTCAGCACTAATAGTGTGAATATTTGCATCTGGAAAGTCTTTTGCTATTTTTGCCAGGCCTTCTGAGCCACGCGCTGTCACTGAAACGTGCGCGCCCTCTTGAACCAATGCTTCAACGATATCCCTACCAATTCCTTTAGTACCCCCTGTAACTAATGCAGCGCGACCTTTCAATTCTAAATTCATATGTTATCCGTCGTATGAGTTTTATTTGATAATAAAGCCCACTGATCTTGAATAATGAGACCGCCATCAACTATAATCTCCTGCCCTGTAATAAAACTTGCTGCTTTGGAACATAAGAATAATGCGGCATCTGCTACCTCTTGGGAATAACCTACACGTTTTAAGGGGTGACATTGCTCTGCGCGGGTGCGGTAATTAACATTATCTGAAGATTTAAAGCGGTTCCGATGTTCATCCTGAACAATTAATCCGGGCGATACAGAGTTTACCCTAATATTCTTAGGCCCGGCATGGACAGCAAGGTATTTTGTGAGTTGTGATAGGCCGGATTTAGAAACATGGTATGCGGCAGAACCACTTGATATTACGTGTGCGGAGACGGAGCTAATATTCACAATATTTCCTCCTCCCTGTGAATCCATGATTGGTATTGCCTTCTGAGTTGCAAAATATGATGCCTTTAAACCTACCGACATGGTTATATCCCAATTTTCCTCGGTATCTTCCAATAACTCTAAACGTTCTCCTGCACGTGCGTTATTTATAAGAATATCAAGCTTACCAAAGGCCTCAACAACATCTGAGACCATCCGTTGCGGTTCTCCTTTTTTGGAAAGATCCACATCGAAATACATTGCTTCAATTCCAGATTCTCTTAACTCCTTGAGGCAGGTTTCGGCGGCGACACGGTTTATATCACAAATGGCTACCCGGGCACCTGCTTTTCCAAAAGCAGTTGCAATTGTCTTTCCAATACCTCCTGCGCTACCAGTAACTAGCACAACTTTATCGTCAAACCTGAAATTTGATTTGTCCATAGCTTTGAGTGATTTTTATAAGGGCACGTTAGGATTTAATTTTTGTAATCATGTTACCAAATGAGCTTATCAATGTATCAGGTGTATCCCATTTTCTTAGAACTCTTTGATTAGGTTTTGCAAAAACATAATGATCATTATCACCAAGTTCTGCAATCATCTCGGTTGGATGGTGGTCTGGATTTTTAAATATGAGGTATGGTTGCCCTCCAAAAATAGCCATATTTGCAGGCCCACTCATCATACCCATGAAATATTCAGCAGATTGGATGAGGGCAAGGTGGTGGGCAATGGTCAAACCATTGCCCTGTGCAATAGTAATATTTGGCACTTGTCGAATTTGCTCGCTAACCGGGTCGTTGCCAATTATTACAAAATGTGCATGTTGTTGAATTTTCTCTTCTAAGAAAAAAGACCACCACGAATCCATGTTGGCATTGCTTTGACCATTGATTTTTGAATTATGCTTTAGATGCACAGCAACCACCTGTTTTCCGCCACTTTTTTCAACGAGATATTTTTCAGACCAGTTTAGCAACTCTTTTTTTAAAGAAATGACAGGAATGCTTCCAATGTCCCGAAAAAATTTTTGAATTCTGAGGGTCGAATCATAGTTATGTGTACTATACCTCAATGCATCTAAATCCGGCCAGAGAATAGCGTTTACACCGAACTCTCTAATCAGGTCTTGACGCTTAATAAATCCAGTATATTTATAACAGGCATCAACAAACAACATTGACCGAAGAACCACCATCAAAGGAGAAAGTTCTTCTGCATCATTCAAATATAGTCGACTTATTAGTCCTTTTGACTTTGCAGGGATACCTTTTGTTAGTTGTTCCACATCTCCAGCAATAACTACATGGATCTCATCAGCACCATAAATTTGACCATTAATCTGCAGTTCTTCCAGAAAAACCAGCAAGTTGCCAATAGTCCCGCCTGATTGATTTTGATCCCATATCCCAACAACTTTTTTCATTTACTACTTACGCAAACAGGACTTGAGAATTCTTTTTCAACCAAGGCTACTACACCTTCTGGAGTAAGACCTAGTGTTTCGCAGTGATCATCATAAGACCCGTATGCTCTAACAAACTCATCAGGAATGGATACGGATGCATAGTGAATGCCAGATAGTTTTCGTGTGGCACGAAGAACATCATCTCCAAGTCCACCCGAACGCATATGCTCTTCAATCACGACAACATGTTTAGTTTTTGATACACTAGAAAGAATTAATTCCTCATCCAGAGGGCGAATTGTATGAATATATAAAATTTCTGTATCCCATCCTCTGCTTACCAAAATACTACGTGCCCCCAATGCTGTCTTTAATTGTGGTCCTGTTGCAACCAGAGTAATACTTTTTCCATCAGTAACTTTTATACCTTTTCCAAATTGTATTTCCTCGCTGGGAAATGAGACTTCATGTTGATTTTCTGGAACACGAAAGACTGTTAATGCATCATTTCTATAAGACTGTCGAAATAATGTATCAAATTCGACCGGCGTGGTAGGATAAGTAATTTGTGAATTTTCCAAGGTTTTTAAAAGAGCAAAGTCGCCATAGCAATGATGTGTACAACCCAGGTAAGAGTAGTCAAAAGCACTACCCACTGTAACAATGTTGCCATGCAATTTATGATAGCAAAAATCCAATTTCATCTGTTCAAACGAGCGCTCTAGCAGGAAGGGAGCAATCGTGTGGATCACAGGAAACAAACCTGTCTGGGCCAAACCTGCACCCAAGCTCATCATAGTAGGTTCTAAAATCCCAATGTTAAAATATCTATCAGGGTAAGCTTTGGCAAAAGGCTGAAGGATCCCATGACTTATATCACCGACCATTACAACCAAATCGGGGTCTTTCTGTCCTATAGCTAACATGCTATCGGCAAATTGTTGTCTTACCTTTTTATAGCTCATTTCAGTGCCTCTAAAATTTTAGCGTGCTCTTCAGCATTTGGAATGCGATGGTGCCACATACCATGTCCTTCCATAAATGGTACACCCTTACCTTTTATGGTCTTGGCAACTATTACTGTAGGTATGCCTTTACTTTCGAAGCAGATATTATCAAAAGTTTGCTTAAGTTCATCTTCACTATGTCCATCAATAACTATGGTATTCCAACCAAACGCTTTCCACTTAGCTGGTAGGTCATCATGCGGAAGAAGCTGCATACCTGATTGATTCCAGTCAACAACTAAACATAAATTTCCAAGCTCATAATTACGTGCAACATGTGCAGCTTCCCAAACTGTTCCTTCATGGCTTTCACCATCACCAATAAGGACAAATACTCGATTATTATTACCCCTGATCCTTTTGCCAAGCGCAATTCCCACCGCATAGCTAAAACCGTGCCCGAGTGATCCTGTCGATGCTTCAACCCCAGGAACTTTTGTGAAATCAGGATGCTCTCCAAGGATGCCGCCTTTATGGCAAAAATTCTTCACATCTTCATCTGTAATAAAGCCGTGACGATAAAGATTGACATACAAGGCTAAACAACCATGTCCTTTGCTCAAAATAAAAATATCGCGCTCTTCCCAGTTGGGTTTTTTGTAGTCGACTTTTAATACTTGGTCATAAAGGTGTGTAATTATATCGACGATAGAAAACGCACTCGGTATATGGCCATTATTTCCTGTGACTACCATATTAACGATCTGTCGACGTAAATCCCCATTTAGCATTTCTCTGTTCTCCTCAATAACTTACTTTCTCATTGTCCAAAATATCCCCTTCCCTGAGAACCATCAATCGGAATGATTCCTCCAGTATTGAAAGATGCTAGCTCTGAACATAGGAATGCGACATAATTGCCAATTTCATCCGGTCGACCAAATCGTCCTATTCTCTGGCGCTCACTTAAAAATTTATGTACATGCTCTGGGCGCTTTTTAGATGCTTCGTCCCAATAGCCCTTTTCGGTGAAAACAGCACCAGGAAGGATGGCAGAAACAACCACTCCATCAGGGGCAACAACACCACCAAAGCTACGCGTATATGCCGTTAAAGCGGCTTTAATGGCGCAATAAGTAACAGGGCCGTGGTTTTCCATCGAAGAAATAGATGAAACATGCACCACTCTTCCCCATTTTCTCTTCTGCATATCAGGGACAAGCATTCTATTCAATTCAACTGCCACCTCAAAATTAAACCTATAAACACGACGCCAATCTTCAATTGAGCAAAATGGGTCAGAAATTTGCATTGTTCCACCAATATTATGGATGACAATATCAATCGGACCAAAGCCAGCATCCTTTAACTTCTTCAGGACTTTCTCTGGAGCACCTTCTGATGCCAAGTCCATTGCGATACCAACATGGCCCGAGGCTTCACCACCGATATTTGATATGAGTGCTTTTAAATCGGATTCAGTTCGTGAAACAGCAGCAACCCTCACTCCTTCACACGACAAGCGCTCTGCAATTGCCTTGCCCAATCCACGCCCAGCTCCCGTAACCAAGGCACTTTTCCCTGACAGTTTTAAATCCATTTAAAAAACCTCTAATTGCAAGTTCGGATAATAAACCTCAACTGTTTAGCAAAATTAGCAAAAAAAATTTATTTTGCTGGCAGCACTCCCAATACTTACCATCTAATCCTTTAAACCAGTACCGACAGCAAAAAGATAATGTGCCATCGGAGAATAACCCGTGTGAATAACTTCATCGTTCATGGAAAAATTAAAAACATTATAAAATCTACTTGATAAAAGTGCTTTTAGGGTTTCCGCACTTTTTAGATTGATATGCCCCACCTTGCTTGCTGGGCTGGCATACTCATTCGCGGTAATATTTGGGGTTCCAAAAATACACACAGCCTGAGGAGAAAGAGACGCGCAAATATTATCAAGAAACACTTTTTCCATTGCCTCAGGAATGTGCTCGATAACATCTAGAGAAAAAATCGCATCAAACCTCCCAGGAACCGAGGCAATAGTCATATCATGAACGGCAAAGGTTGCACGACTAGTGGTATCAACACTATAACGTTTGATTGTATCATCAAGAACCAACGGTTCGAAATCAATCCCGTGAACCTTGTCCACAGTTTGAAGGACGATTGGGGTTCCGATTGCATCACCACAGCCAACCTCTAGTACGCTCTCTTTGCCAGCTAAGATTTTGGAGACAAATTTATAGCGAGACATGAGAAAAGACATATGGCTTGGGTCTTCCCTCCATATATGGCTGCTCCAAGGTCCCATCGTAGCAGGCCCTAACCGGCGATAATCTTCAATTTGAGATTGGTTCTGTGGTTCTTTTGTCTTGTCATCTGACATTTCAACTTTCTCCCAGCTAACGTAAAATTTTGATTAAATAATGTTAAATGGATAAATGATATGCCTTGGACGATTGACCAGTAACTTTTTAAGGATAGGTTGCGCGTTATCTATAGCAGTGATCAGGACCGAAGCTTCGGAGATATCTTGCACTCGACTGGAAAGCATTATTTTTACAGGAAGGTTCCAATAACTGAGATCGTCTTTATCGAGATCGTCATCTAGCACTGCTGTCAAGCAACCTAAATCATTTCCTATATGGTAGGCGAGTACAGGAAGCATTTGTGCTGCACCAAAGCCATAAATTCTGTTTTCATCCAATGCTATAAGAGTTTCTTTGGTTGCCTCCATTTGAAATTGAAACATCTTATAATGTAATTTTATCTTGTTCAAACAAGGTGCTAGTGTTTTTTTGCGAGATTCTTTTTCTTTGCTTGACCGCTTAAAAGCCATTGCCATAGCACCCCAATCATGATAGTTTTCCCGATGCAATAAGAATTGTCCACCAGATTTCTCTATCATATTCAAAAACGATTCGTGAGAAAAATATTGAAGATGTTGGTGGAAAACTTGATCAAATCGACCCCTGTTAATCAGGCAGTCAAACCCTGGCACCTCAAAAATAAAAAGTGCATCAGGAGCTGCAGCTTCCATCAAAGAATTGAGCACAGCCATAGGGTTAAATATGTGCTCAAGAGTATGTCTGCAAACTATAAGGTCTGGTTTTGCTTTCAGTCCAGACAACTCAATGTTCTCAATGTCCTCGCCATAAACGGTAATAGAGGAATCATCGCGTTCCAATTCCCTACCCTTCCAGACTGGATCAATTCCGATACGAATATCCGCGCGATCTTTTAGCTTCGAAAGAAGAAAAAGGTCATTGCATCCCAGATCTAAGACACACTTAAAGTGTTGACCTGGCGCAACTTCCTCAAGTAATGCGAGAAAGAACTCGGTACCTTTTCTAGCCGTTATGCTGGTTGAAGTGCGAAAGCAATAATTTGAACCATAGAGGAATTCTGAAGCGATCTGGGTCTCAAGTTGGCCATGACCACACGCAGAGCAGTAAAGTAACCGCTGATCAACACCCTTATGTGGATTTTCAACAGGCTCACGGCAAAATGTGTCTGTCAGCGGCAAGTCCGGCAATTCGATAACAGTTTCTAAGCTTTCACTACATAAAGCGCATTGCTTCCGGCGTGCGGCCACAAATGAGCCGGAGGCTACAGCATCTGAAAGTCCTGTCCCTTGTTCAACACGACCCATTGCTTAAATTTATACTTGTTAAGGTTAATTATTTGCCCTAATTGACTGTCCAAAAGTAAATTACCAAACCTATCCTAACACATCAATTATTGCATCAATATTTACCAGGAATCGACCGTGGCTATTTGATTTCATCCACTTTAAAGCCAACTTCTGGAGTTAATTGTCCGGAAACTGAAATTAGTATGGGAGAAGTTGTAATAGGACCACCAACAGGAAGTATTATTGTACCTGCCAAAAAATCCTTTTTAATTACATCTGTATGCACCGCTGTATGACCAATAACATTAACTTTAATGCTAGTCTTTTCATAGTCGCTAAATACTCTATTATCATTATTTAAGGAAATCAATCTATAAATAGTTAAAGCTTTAGCAGAACTTATTTTTATCGATTTTTTGTGATGCCTAGGTATTTGAACGAGATATAAACCCTCAAGCCTTCTATCACCAATCGAATCGTAATATAACCTGTCTATGAATACTGGAGTACCAGCTGAGTACCTTGTGATTAAGGTGTTTTTCTGGTTAAGTGGTGCTGGAGTTAGAGGTATATAAATGGGGGGGCCACCGATCACAAATCTTGTCACAGATCTTTTCAGTTTGCTAAGGTACATCATCGGAAACAAGTTATGTTTATACCAATACATCCCTACGGCCATCATAAGCCCCGCAAACATAGCCTGGGTAAATATTTTTTTTAAAAATTTTGAATTAAGCAAGCTATAAAGTCATCCTTTTCTAATATTCGTTATCGGGATTACCAGAAGTATAGAAAATTTATGAATATCTAAATCGGGTGTAATGCGAGAGACTCATTTGCCTTCAAAATATATTTCATTAACCCCGCTTACATATTTTGAATTTTTAGTCACGCGAAATTTAAAATTATTTGCAACTTCTCTGGCATAAAAATCAATTTCATCAGAGGAAGAATATTTAAGTTCAATAACAATACTTTGACGGTCTAATATTTGTTCCCGAAATCCGGCGCGCAGGTGGTCAATTTGAAAATATTGCAAGTCTGTATCCACAGTTAATCGAATTCTCTTATCTGCGGAAAGGAAATATTGTCGCAAATATGAATTTGCGAGACGCGGTAGTAGTGATTGAATATCGTGACGAATTCGAGGAGGTAATTTGGTTTGCATTATCATCTTTGGCAAATCAAACGTCTCATGTTTTTCGTCGACAGTAAAAGCTTTTAATGGATAGTATTCTTTACGCCCCAAATACCCCCTCTTAATTTTAAACTCGAGCACAGAATTTTCAATCCTGCCAAATCTTTCTCCGTACCAGCGGACACGAACTTTTTCTCTCTCAGCATCGCCTACCACATTGGCGAGATAATTTTCAAATTCTAAGCTATCAAAATAAACATTATTTACTTGTCGACTATGAAATATTTCATTAAAGATGGCAGGGTGCTGCTTTATGTTGTTTATGACTTCAGCTTCAGAATAATTTTCTATAAAAAATTTCCTCTCAAATCTCCATTCGTCAGCATTTATACAATCTAATCCCAATTGTCAATTATCCATTAGTTGTGAATCAACAGGGCGGTTTCTCATTTCTGCAAATGTTTTAAGAATTGACCCTATGTCGACGTTCTTCGGGTTAAATTTCGATGCCTTTTGAATTAACTGATTATCCAATATAAATAATTTAGACTGTCTATCGACATCGTATACTATTTTATTTTCATCTAAACTCGAAGTTTGAATATAAGCGTATCCACCACCAAAAAAACGTTTTTTCCGGTAGGCTGCGATATCCTTAGAATTGCTCTTAAAGTCAGTATTGATAAAAAATGCACGGGACAAGTCCTTGACCGCCGCACCAATGTTATTATTTTCAAGCCTGCTTCTCTGAATAATTACGCTACTACGCTCTCCAATACTGATCCCTTTATCATTGAAACCAGAAAAGCTCGAATGGAATATCAACATTTTGGAATTACTAACATCAATCCCATCCCCATTCAAGTCCTTTGGTTTAGAATTAAAAAATTTTGAATTGATAACCCTACCATTACTTGAGTCAAGGTCCAAATGATCTACGGAATTATCTTGAAAAAGGGTGCTTTCAATTAGCACGTCATTGACATACTTGAAGTTGACTCCATCACCTCCATAGTTATCCTTTATGCGACTATTACGCAGTACGATCTCTTTGTTATAATGAATAGAAAAGCCGCCTGAAAAAAATATGCCATTTATCCAACGCTCACTACCTCCGGATTGATAAAAGTAGTTAATGGTGCTCTTAGTTTTCTCGTCACCTAAAAACCCAATACTTCCATATGGTGTTGAGGAGTTAAGCGCCTTGACAATAACAGGAGCATTAGCCGTACCCCTGATATCCACACCTTGGTAGCCAACAAGGACAACCTTCTCGCCCATCAGTAACGTTGTGCCCGACTCAATTATGACCTTTAGGTCCTTGGGAACCACGAAATCATATACAATTTCATACACGCCGGGATGTATAATCAGTTCATTTTTATTAGTTTTTGACATATTAATGTGAGGGAATCTTTCCTGAATTGCATTAAACCGATCCAGCCCGGTAAGATTTTCAGGCTCAAGCATAGCGGAAGAGACGTCTGGATAGGCACTGTCGGCACCTAGCTTAATGGTAATATTGCTTTTCGGAATTTCCTCTTCCATGATTCGGTTGCCCATTTCAATCATCAATGCATCGTTGGTCAAAGTCCCCACCTCAACACCGTCTAACTCAACTTTTAAAACATACTTTGTTTTAAGAAGATTAGAGTTGTAATCCAAGCCATTAAAAAACTCTAGTTTCTTTACAAAATCTGTCAAATTCAAAACTCCATCACTAGACACTTGGAAGGTTTCTACAGGAATATTTTTTATAGTAGTTTTGTTATCTCGAAATTGCGCTAAGGAAATATTTTTCGACCCAGCAATCCTAAGTTTTGCATCAAAACCTCTAATTTCTAATCGGTCAAAACCAATGGCACTCATAGAGCGTGGTTCAACCGCAATAGTTAAAATATTATTTTTCGCCCAAACTGTTAAAGATGGATTTGCCTCAGACAAATAAGTCGCAAGAACCTTAAGGTTGTAACCCGCGATTGAAGTATTGGATTCCGCCAAGGCAGTGTTTAGCTGCAACAAACTGTGGGTATCTTTAGTAATTGGGAGGATTCTCTTAATCACAGCATCTGCCCAACCAAAATTCAAGTGGCCAAAACGTGTTTCTTGAATTTCTTTTAATTTTTTCTCAATGTTTAAAGGGTATATATCGATTACATTTTTAATAGTTTTGTATTTTTTCTGCCTAAATGAGTCGTCCTGCGAAAGCACACGAAATAAAGGAAGTTGGTAAAGTTGCTTTTCTATACTTTGTTGTGGGATGAAAGAAAGCGCGTTATATTCCCAGTCATCTCGTGAGATCGCAGGATAAAATAATCCATTCGCCTGATTATAAAAGTTGAAAAAGTTATCTGGCGTAGCACCATGACTACCAAAAGCCAAAAACAAACGTGATGCCGCGTAGGTAGCAATATAATCCTGATCAAAAAACTGGAGCATCCTGTCCGAATCTTTATTTATGATAGCTTCATGAAAAGCCAGATACCTCTCAATGATAGACCTATGGCTACCCTCTGGGATACCCAGGTTTACGAGAGAAGTTTTTAATCTGGAAGTAAGTTGCTTGAAAGAAATAAGCCCATAATTAGGTATATCCAAAAGGGGGTGAATCGATGTATCCTCAGTAGTTACTGGATAGAGCAAGTGGATATAGGTTAAGGATTTATGACTGGAGGCAACAGGCCACTTGTATGCCAATCTCCAATAAGAAGATTTCCCCCTTGATTCCATAAAGTCATTATCCAGAGGATACTCAAAATGAAATACTCTCTCAGGCCAATTATTAATTTTTACACGAGCCCATTTGTGCCGTTGGGTAATAATCCCAAGCTCTTCGGCAAAAAATAATTTCTGGATCACGGACAACGCAATTCTTGGACCTATGATGAGATTAAAACGATTAGTACCTTCAATGAGCTCCCCTTTTTGTAATTTAATTGCCAGAGAATTATAGCGACCATAATGATGCCCGGCAGGGGAACGTCCCTGATATTTGTATTTGATCTTATAGTTTTTACCTTTTAATTCTAGCTCGGCTTTTCGCCAATCATTGAGCTTGTTAAAAGGTATCCAATTGATTGGAGAACCCAAATCAACTCGCAAAGACAGGCTGTAAAGGTGCTGAATATGAGCGATATCATTCCGGGATAAACTGATCTTCATTAAAGGCAATTGAGTTCGCTCGCCGAAACCCACCATTCCCAAATCGACGACGGCTTGTAAAATATCTCTTTTAATTAGAGTCTTTTGGGCTACAAGTTGACTTATTAGGTTTTTGTAGTACTTTTCCAGTCCATGGGGGTTATCGAGGACTGCCAGGGCTACAAAGAGGATTCCTGCAATAGCTAAAACCCAAAACTTTTTACGACTACGCATAATAACGTTTTAAAAGAGAAACACTTTTTATTAAGAAGTCCTTGGGTGCCACACTATTTCGATTCCAAAAGTGTAATTCTTACATCCTCATCTAGAGCCCTGAGTGCAGTTTCAATTTTGTGCGGGTCATCTTCCTTGCTAGTTTCAACAAGAAATAGCACTTCCAATGCACCATTGGAACTATCTGCCCTTTTGAGACGTGCGCGGCTAAAGATACCGGTAATAATTTTTGTTATTCCCTCTAAGGGCAAGGCTTTTACGTTATTTGTTGAAACCGTTAAATATAAGTTTGGATCCCAGCCTTTAATTCTCTCACTTTTTCCTTCAAAATAAGCTCTGATTCGCAAAATTCCAATAATAGAAGCGATGGCAATAATTGTAATCACTTGTTGGTTCGCTCCCATTCCCAAACCTACTGCAATAGCGAGAAAGAGGTAAGAAAGTTCTTGAGGTTCCTTGATAGCTGCTCGAAAACGCACAATTGACAATGCCCCTATCAATCCCAATGAGAGTGCAAGTGATGATTTGACAATTGAAATTACCAGCATTGTTGTGAGTGTGATCAATATAAAATTTTGTGCAAAAGCGCGACGATTTGAAAGTGCTGTCCCATGTTTCTCATAGACTTTTCCAATCCAATAAGACAAAGCTGCGGCTAAGACCAAATTTACCAAAAACGTTAATAACCCTATTATTGATGAGTCTGTTGTTGCATTAAAAGCGAAAAAATTTTCTAACTCTTGCATTTTTTTCATAATAACATCTCAATAAATTGTCTGAAGATTAGGGGGTTTGTCTATAAGATACGTACTGTATCATGTAGAAATTATTACAACCATTTTGATTGGAGAACCCAAAATTTTTCATCTCAGAGAGTTTGGCTGCCGATCTTCCGCTTGCCTGTCAACGGATTTTCGATTTTTCGAAATCAAATCATATGCTGAAAATGGGCGAAGATCAACTTGCAATATACTCAAAAAGGTGATGGTGTTTATTGGGTGGGGACAAACTTGCTTTTTATGTTTTTTCAGAATCACTGTCAGAGCAAAGTGGAGGAGATCTTATTCTTTTTTAATATGCGAGAAATGAATATAACAGAACCTTTTCCTGTTGCTAATAAGCCAATTGATTGCAAAAGCAATGTTTATGTTAACATATGATAGGACTATGAATGCTTAGGGGCTGGAAATGCTACGAAAGTTTGAAATAAGGGTAGAAGGATAACTTTAAAGTAAACCGCTAAGTCTAAGCTAGGAAGTTAATCAGAGAGTATCTCTTCTATGAACTCTGTTGTTTCAACTAATGGAACTCTTATATTGATGTTGCGTATCTGGCACCATCTCAGTCAGCGTCGCAAATTTCAATTCGTACTTCTACTAGGTTTGATGCTGATTAGTGCATTTGCGGAAATTGTTAGCCTGGGTGCTGTATTACCGTTTCTTGGTATACTCATCTCACCTGAAAGGGTTTTCAATCATCCTCTTGTTGCGAATTTAGTGAAGGCCACGGGATTCACTTCAGCCGACCAATTGGTATTACCCCTTACCATTGCTTTTGTTACAGCAGCATTGATGGCAGGAGCAATCCGTATGTTTGTTCTATGGGTAAGTGCTCGACTCGCATTTGCCAGTGGCACAGACTTGAGTATAAATGTTTATCAACGCACTCTCTACCAACCCTATAGTGTGCATTTATCCCGTAACAGCAGTGATATTATTAGTGGTGCAACAAGTAAAGTAGGTCACACCGTTACGGTGCTTACTCTATTTGTATTGCTGGTCAGTTCCGCCGTGTCAATGGTGGCTATAATAGGTACTTTGATTGCCATCGACCCAGTGGTGGCTTTGGTGGCGGCTGGGGGTTTTGGGCTTAGCTACGGGCTCGTCACTTTCTTGACGCGTCGGCAATTAAAACTTAATAGCGAGCAAATAGCCAGCGCACAAACCAAGGTGATAAAGACATTACAGGAAGGACTTGGTGGTATTCGTGATGTGTTGTTGGATGGGACGCAATCCGTTTATTGCAATATCTACAGTAAAGCCGATTTCTCTTTGAAGCGGGCGATGGCAGGTAATCTATTTATTGCCGGAAGCCCGCGCTTTGCTATGGAAGCACTGGGAATAACCCTGATTGCTGCTCTGGCATATGGCCTGAGTAATCAGCCTGGTGGAGTAGCTACCGCCTTGCCAACACTTGGTGCCTTGGCGCTTGGTACGCAAAGATTACTACCGGCTTTGCAGCAGGCCTATGGCTCATGGTCAGGTATAGTCGGCAGCCGAGCTTCGATGATCGATACTATTGAACTCCTCGATCAACCCTTCTTGGAAGAAGAAATCGGAACAGATATTGTGTCACTCCACTTCCGAGAGTTCATGCGTTTCGATAATGTCCGCTTTCGTTATAATAGTGAGGAGCCCTGGGTGTTGGATAGTCTCAACCTCACAATCCCGAAAGGGGCTAGAGTGGGTTTTGTTGGGAGTACAGGCAGTGGAAAAAGCACTACCTTGGATTTGTTGATGGGGCTTCTTTATCCAACCGAGGGTGAATTTTTAATTGATGGTCAACCCATTACTGAAAAAAATGTCAGAGCCTGGCAACGAACCATTGCTCATGTTCCGCAGAGCATCTTTTTGGCGGACTCCACGATTGCTGAGAATATCGCATTTGGTGTGCCTCTGGATGAGATTGACTTGCAAAGGGTGATGCAGGCGGCTCATAGGGCTCAAATTGCTGATTTTATTAAAAAGCAACTTGAGGGTTATAATACCTTCGTGGGGGAACGCGGTATTCGTCTTAGTGGTGGTCAACGCCAACGTATCGGAATTGCACGCGCCCTATACAAACAGGCCAGTGTACTGGTATTCGACGAAGCCACCAGTGCCCTGGACAATGCCACAGAACAATCGGTGATGTGTTCTATCGAAGGGCTTAGTCCAGATCTTACCATCTTAATCATCGCTCACCGCCTAACCACTGTGCAGCATTGTGACGTCATCGTAGAATTGGGACAAGGACGGGTTGTGGCGCAAGGTACTTATGACCAGCTCTGCAAGAGCAGTCCAAGCTTTAGAGCAATGACTCGGAAATAGAGTTCGCCTTTATATTTTTTTACAAGGAGACAAATCTTTGAGTATAGTTGCTCATATGTTAAATACCGATAAGCACTTCGACAGCCTATGCAGAGTCAAGATTATACGGATCGCGGAAGGGAAAAAGTCTGCATAGCTATAGAATAAAAAAAACACTAATACCCATCAAATAACTATGAGAATACTTGTTACAGGTGCAGACGGATTCATTGGTTCCCATCTAACGGAAGCGTTGGTTCGCGCTGGTTATGATGTGCGTACTTTTGTGCTCTACAACTCCTTCAATTCATGGGGTTGGCTGGATCATTGCGATGATGATGTGAAGGGCAAGTTTGAGGTGTTTGCTGGCGACATTCGCGATCCAAACGGCGTTCGTACTGCTATGAAGGATTGTGATGCGGTATTGCATTTAGCAGCGTTGATTGCCATCCCTTATTCCTATCATTCACCCGGTACCTATGTTGATACAAATATTAAAGGCACCTTGAACATTGTCCAGGCGGCTCGCGACTTAGGTGTCTCTAAGGTAGTGCATACTTCCACCAGCGAAGTTTATGGCACGGCGCAGTTTGTGCCGATTACTGAAGACCATCCGCTCCAGGGTCAATCACCTTACTCGGCCAGCAAGATTGGCGCGGATCAAATTGCAATGTCATTTTACACTTCCTTTGATACGCCGGTAACTATTCTGCGTCCGTTCAACACCTATGGTCCTCGCCAATCTGCCAGGGCTGTGATTCCCACCATCATCACCCAAATTGCCAATGAGGAAAAGCAGATTAAGTTGGGTGCTTTGAGCCCTACCCGGGATTTTAACTATGTGACTGATACGGTGTCTGGCTTTGTCGCTGCATTGAAATCAGAAAAAAGTGTGGGGCAAGTGATCAATATCGGTAGTAATTTTGAGATTTCTATAGGGGATACTGCTCACGCTATTGCAAGAGTAATGGAAACGGAGATTGAGATCATTTCTGACGAACAGCGTCTTCGTCCTCCAAAAAGTGAAGTGGAAAGGTTATGTGCATCGAATGAAAAGGCTGGCGAATTGTTGGGCTGGCAACCTGAATATGCTAATGTTGAAGGTTTTCATCGAGGTTTGAAAGAAACAGTAGCATGGTTCTGCAAATCCTCTCATCTTATGTCTTATAAGCCAGAGATATACAACTTGTGAATATTATACCCAAACCATCTACTCTTGCCACCCAGGTCGTTGATGCTATCCGATCGGTTGTAGGTTCTGATTCGGCTGTGCTTCACGAACCTCGTTTTAATGGTAATGAGTGGAAGTATTTAAAGGAATGCCTTGACTCAACTTTTGTTTCTTCGGTTGGCAAGTTTGTTGGTCGTTTTGAGTCAGACTTGGCTGACTATACAAGGGTCAATCACGTTGTGGCAGTGGTTAATGGTACTTCTGCATTGCATATTGCTCTGCAGTTGGCAGGAGTCAAAACTGACGATGAAGTGCTTATCCCCGCTATGACCTTTGTTGCTACCGCAAATGCCGTTAGATACTGCGGTGCAACTCCGCATTTTGTTGACAGTGAAGAACGTACTCTTGGAGTAGATCCTCAAGCGTTGCGTGAATACCTTCAGGATGTTACAGAAACTCGAAAAGGTCAATGCTTTAACAAAACCACAGGTCGAGTAATACGGGCAATAGTCCCTATGCATACTTTTGGTCATCCCGTAGATATAGATGGGGTGCTGGCCGTTGCTCAAGATTTTCATCTGGTTCTAGTCGAAGATGCCGCAGAATCTTTAGGCAGTACTTATCAGGGAAGCCATATGGGAACTTTTGGATTGGTGGGTGCACTCAGCTTCAATGGTAATAAGGTGATTACTACAGGTGGTGGTGGAGCGATAATTACCAATGATTCTGTGTTGGCGAAGCATGCCAAGCACCTTACTACTAATGCCAAGGTGCCTCACCGCTGGGATTATGTTCATGATAGAACTGGTTATAATTACCGTCTCCCAAATATTAACGCTGCTCTAGGTTGTGCTCAATTAGAACTACTCCCTAGTTTTTTAGAAGAAAAACGCAGACTATATGAATGTTATCAAAAGGCATTTGCCAAGATCTCTCAATTACTTATTTTCTCTGAACCCAAAGACTGCCGTAGCAATTATTGGTTGCAAACATTAATGCTTGATGACTTTTCCGCTGACCAAAAAGATGCTATTCTTGCTGCGACTAATGATGCAGGTTTGCAGACTAGACCTGTTTGGATGTTAATGCATCATTTGGATCCTTACCTAGATTGTCCAAAAATGGAGCTGCCTGTAGCAGAATCCTTGAGTCAACGCTTGATCAACTTACCGAGTAGCGTCCATATGGAAATAGAGGGTGTACGGTGAGTCAGGAATCGATTTTACTTGTTGGGGCTGGTGGCCATGCAAAGGCTTGCATTGATGTGATTGAGAGGGAAGGGCGCTTTAGCGTGAAAGGATTAGTGGGGCTTTCTGATGAGGTAGGTTCCCAAATTCTTGATTACTCTGTGTTAGGTACGGATGGAGACTTGCCTTTGTTACTCCAAGAATGTCCGAATGTCTTAATTGCTGTGGGGCAGATTAAGTCCCCGGAGCCGCGAATACGCCTTTTCGACCAGATAAAGTTAAATAATTGTGAGTTTCCTGCGATCGTTTCACCGCACGCCTATGTTTCCCCCCATTCTACGCTGAACGCAGGAACCATTGTTATGCATGGTGCTATTATCAATGCGGGAGTAGTGGTTGGGAGAAACTGCATAATAAATAGCCAGTCCCTAATAGAGCATGACGTGATTATTTCAGACCATTGCCATATTGCTACGTCGGCTACGATAAACGGTGGTGTCCAAATCGGCTTGGGAACGTTTGTTGGTAGCGGAAGTAGTGTTCGGCAAGGTACGAAAATCGGTGAGCATTGCTTCATAGGTATGGGAAGGCAAGTGCTTTCCGACTGCGAAGCAGGGGCTTTAATGCCATGACCCAAGTGGATAATATGAATACCTTGGTTATTGCTGAAGCGGGTGTGAATCACAATGGGGATATAAGCTTGGCGCGACAACTTGTAAATGTTGCCTCTGAAGCGGGTGCTGATTGGGTCAAGTTTCAAACTTTCAACGCAGATCGAATTGTAATTAAAAGTGCTAAAAAAGCTGCGTACCAGAATAAGATAACGGATGAGAGCGAAACCCAACACGCTATGATCAGAAAGCTTGAATTGACTCGTGACATGCATTTGGATTTGATTAGGCACTGTAAGTCGCGCGGTATTAAATTTTTATCTACTGGTTTTGATCTGGAAAGTATTGACTTGCTGGTAGAGCTTGGACTGGATACCTTCAAGATTCCCTCCGGTGAAATTACAAACCTCCCGTATTTGAGACATGTGGGGCAATTCGGAAAGCCTGTAATTCTATCGACTGGTATGGCTGTCATGGATGAGATTGGAACGGCTTTGGATATATTGGAGCGGGCAGGAACATCTCGTGAGTATATTACTGTACTTCACTGTAATACTGAATATCCTACGCCTATGCAAGATGTAAACCTTAGAGCAATGCTCTCGATTCGTGACACTTTTGGTGTGCAGGTGGGGTATTCAGACCATACTTTGGGTATCGAGGTAGCTATTGCCGCAGTTGCCTTGGGGGCAAGGGTAATCGAAAAGCATTTCACCCTTGATAGAGGATTGCCAGGGCCGGATCATCAAGCAAGTCTTGAGCCGGAAGAGCTTAAAGAAATGGTGGCTGGTATCCGTAATATAGAAAAAGCTATGGGAGATGGTATAAAACGCCCTAGTTCCAGTGAGCTAAAAAACATACCTATAGTCCGCAAATCGCTGGTAGCTAAGCATGCTATTCGTGAGGGTGAAGTTTTTAGCGGAGTTAATCTCACGGTCAAACGTCCTGGCACCGGCCTGTCACCCATGCGCTGGGACGAGGTTCAGGGTTGTAAAGCACCGCGTAATTTTGAAGTTGATGAGTTGATCGAATTATGAAACGGAAGATATGTGTGGTTACGGGTACCCGTGCTGAATATGGTCTGTTGCGCTGGGTAATGGAAGGTATTCGTGAGACACCGGACCTTGACTTGCAGATCGTGGTGACTGGTATGCACCTCTCACCGGAGTTTGGTCTTACCTCCCGTGAGATCGAAAAAGACGGGTTTCTTATCGACCGGAAGGTAGAGATGTTGCTCAGTTCTGATACTCCGGTGGGGTTGTCCAAGTCTATGGGGCTGGGGTTGATTGGTTTTGGAGAAGCTTTGCAGCAACTTCAACCTGATTTGATGTTGGTGCTGGGAGATAGGTATGAGATTTTTTCTGCCGTTGCTGCAGCTTTGGTAGCTAGAATTCCTGTGGCGCACCTGCATGGAGGCGAGTCCACAGAAGGTGCATTCGACGAAGCGATTCGTCATTCGATCACTAAAATGTCACATATGCATTTTGTTGCAACGGAGGAATATCGAAAACGGGTGATCCAGCTTGGGGAGAGCCCTGACCGAGTACTCCTGGTGGGGGGATTAGGAATTGACAATATCAAGAAATTGGATCTTCTTGAGCGCCAGGTGTTGGAAGCTGCTCTGGAGTTTGAACTGGGAGCCAAAAACCTTCTAATTACCTTCCACCCAGTCACATTGGAAAATTCTACTTCTGCACAGCAGATGGCCGAACTACTTGACGCGTTGAAAACGCTTGAGGACACACACCTGATTTTTACGATGCCCAATGCAGACACCAATGGTCGCGTGATAATAAATATGATTAAACAGTTTGTATCCGGTCACCCGCACGCTCAGTCATACGCTTCCTTGGGGCAGTTGAGATATCTCTCATGTGTCAGGCATGTGGACGGAGTGGTGGGTAACTCCTCCAGTGGTTTACTTGAAGTTCCCAGCTTTGGAAAGGGAACAATCAATATCGGTGACCGACAACGGGGCCGACTCAAGGCGGAGAGTGTGATTGATTGCGACCCTGAACAAAATTCTATATCCACAGCCATACAACAACTCTATTCTAAAGAATTTCAGTTAATACTGGAAACTGTCAAAAACCCCTATGGCGAGGGTGGTGCCAGTGGGCGAGTGGTAGATACATTGGTAAAGGTGCCGTTGGAAGATATTCTTATGAAACGTTTTTTTGATTTGAGCAAAACATGAAAATTGCTTTCATTGGTGCTGTAGAGTTTTCACGTAGAACTCTTGAGTTGCTGATTGAAATGAAGCAAGATGTTGTTGGTGTTTGTGCGTTAAAGGACTCGCCCTTTAACGCTGACCACGCTCAAAGTACGCATGTCTATACTGGCCTAGTAACGAAAAGCGTTGACAGATAGGGACCCTTCGAAGAGAAGAGTCATGGTTTCTCGGTTAAGATAAGTTTGCCTAAACTTATTTAACTTAAAGGAGAAACCAATGGCTCAGAACCAACATCTGAGTGGAATAGAACATTCTAGAACCAAGGTGCGACATCCGCAGACCAATGGTTCCACGGAGCGTCTCAACCAGACCGTCCAGAACGAGTTCTATAAAGTCGCCTTCAGAAAGAAGCTCTACAAATCCATTGAGGGAATCCAAAAGGACCTGGACGACTTCATGTAATATTATAATAACGAGAGAACCAATCAAGGAAAACACTGCCAAGGCAGAACGCCCATGCAGACCTTCTAGGATGGAAGGCCACTTTATCAACAATATGTTTTTGAAAACTCAGAGGAGGAGAAAAATGCCGCTTAAAATCTGTTAAAATGTCTTAACCGAGAGACCAACTGTACAAGCAAATGTTACGCAGGGCATCTATACTGACAACATTTTCTCAGCTATCTACTGCACAGCCCTCTGTTTATTCATTTGTGTAACAATTGTCCTTAAAGTATTTCTCTTCTTACTCCCGAGGTTCAATTTCTTCAAAAAAGAATCATCAATTTGTACAACAGCTTTCTTCCTTTTCTCACTAAAAATATTGTGCTTGTTATTTGCGGGGATAATGCCCTGCACAAAGAATTCGAAATAAACTAAATACTTCACCAAGGGGTACAGGATAATCCTGGGCAGCTTATCAAGGATAGAATTCCCAACGACCCATTTATCGAGAAACTGTGTTATGCCTGTAAATTTAATAGCAGAATACTTTAATCCCATATGAGGATTCAACTTTAGGGCCCGTTCCTGATTCTTTTTTGAAATCTCGGCATAATCACTGTTTTCTGAAGAAAAGTTACCTTTGTTCTGCTGATAAATACGCGATGCTTCCAATTTCACCAACCAATCCCAAAAAATAACATCTTTCATCGGAGCACCATTGAGATTGACATAATACCTTTTCCAGATTCCTGCATCACTGACAGTCTTTAAATATTGCCCTTCTTCCTCTAGAGTTTTTCCAATGACCCCGGTCAGTTGTCCATATTCGTATAATGGAGTCCCCGGAAAAGCTATCGCATAAAAAAGGTCATAACCCATATCTTCTGGGTGTGTTCCGAGTGATGCCGCAGTTTCTCCAATCAAAGAGCCTGTTTCCATTGCTGTTTCATCAGTCTCACCTGGCATTCCAACCATCACAGCTAATGGGGAGAAAATAGATAATTTTCGGCAACTTTCTAGAACTGTTTTAATGTGGTTCCTGGTAAATACTTTATCCATAATATCAAGTATTTTTTGACTTCCGGTTTCAATGCCGAATTGCAAAGCCACACAATTATGTTCCTTATAAAACGCTATGTCTTCATGCTTCACGCTGGTGCATCTCACTCCCACTGCTATCCACAGCAGATCATGTTTTTTCAGTATTTTAGCAACTTCATAGGCATGAGATTTATCTGAACCAAAATTTTCATCAGCTATGTTAATGAAACCCACATTAAATCTCTTTTTTAAATCTATTAAATGCTCTTCAAACGATCCAACATCGGCGACCTGATACCCTGGGTATGAACGCTGGCAGAAAGTACACCGAGCGACACATCCATTTGCTGTAGGAACATGGGCAACTTTCGGTAAGCGATGAGCTTCAAAAGACCTTTCGTCAAAACGAAACCAATGGCAATCCAGAGCATCCCTAAAATAATTACTTATCTGCTCCGGTTGATCTTGCAAACCGGACCGCAAAAAATCGTAATCAGGGAAAGGCAGATCTTCTTCGGGAATAGCCTGCTCAGGCCCATTAAACGTTAATTCCTTTATTTTATTGAGATAGCAGAGGCCTTTTATCTTCCCTAAAGCTTCATAGTTCCAATCACGCTTGTATTTTTCAACATAGTTAATAAAATTCACCCATGCAATTTCACCATGACCTTTTATACATAGGTCTACTTCGGTTTTCGAAAGAAGAACTGCAGCAGACTCGGCTAGATTCCCTCCCAAAACAATCCAGGCATCTGGACACATCTTTCTGATAATTGAAGAAATTCGTTGAACTTGCCCATAAGAACTAGAAACGACCGCGCTAAGCCCAACGATGGTTGGCTGATATTCACTGAAATACGCCTTGATGTCATCATCACTTGGGTAAAGCATGTCAATATCATAAAACTTGCATGAGTCTGATTTCCACCCATTTCGTTCCGCCCATTTAATCAACGATAAAATCGCCAACTTTGGAAGAACTCCCAATGGTCCTTCGGCTCTGGTTCGAGAGAGTTTTTCATTTACTCCTTCAACAGGAATACTACATAGTAAAACTTTCATGTTTCACCTTTCAACTTTCACCTTTAAAGCAGAACCCTAAGCCAAGACCATAAACCCAAGTGTTTAGACTATAGACTGGACTTCAATTGCAAATGGATGGTTTTTCCCCGGTTTTGCCTTGGCTTTGATGATTCTGTTGCTTCTGCAATATGATGATACCACTTTCCAGAAAATGAGGTCGAATATATTCTTTATCATTCGACATTCCTTGTTCAGCAATCAACAAATTATTCCTTCTTATTTTGAATTGAAGCAAAAAGAAACGAGCCAAAGTCATTCATTAGTATGGTAATATCACCTGTTATCATTTTTCGCTGGCCCTGCAAATCAAATTAAACAATTTAACTCGAAACTGAAAGCTCGAATTCATCCTGAAAAAAATCTTTCAATGATCTTTGAGATTGATAATTTGAAGCCAAGGAAAATAAATGACCGGTAATGACAGTCCATCTCAGGATGAGTCCTGGCGTAAAGCCATCCTCCCCGCTAATGCAACCATTGAGCAAGCTATCCGTAACCTGATTGAAGTCTCGAAAAGGATAGTTCTAGTGACTAATGAAGCAGGCGTGCTGGAAGGCACCCTCTCCGACGGTGATATACGGCGTGGCTTACTCAAAAAGTTGGATCTGAATAGTCCCATTGCCAGTATCATTCGCCGTAATCCACTGGTCGTGCCACCTGAGTTGGAGCGTGAACTGGTGATGCAGTTGATGGTGGCCAATAAGGTTCAGCAGATACCTGTGGTTGATGAGTGTCATCATGTTGTTGGTTTGTACCTTTGGGACGAAATTTCCACAGCACCCAAACGGTCCAACCTGATGGTCATCATGGCCGGTGGTATGGGCACGCGGCTACACCCACATACTGAAAACTGCCCAAAACCATTGTTACCCGTGGGCGGCAAACCGATGCTGGAGCATATCATTGATCGCGCCAAGTTGGAGGGCTTTAGCCACTTTGTCCTAGCCATTCATTACCTGGGCCACATGATTGAAGCGCATTTTGGCAATGGCGAGCGACTGGGCGTACAAATTGATTACCTGCGTGAAGAGACGCCACTGGGCACAGCTGGTGCGTTGGGCTTGCTCAATCCGTTGCCTGATGCCCCATTTTTGGTCACCAATGGCGATGTGATTACTGATATCCGCTATGGCGAACTGCTTGATTTTCATACCCGACACGCCGCCGTTGCCTCTATGGCCGTGCGCGTACACGAATGGCAGCACCCATTCGGAGTGGTACAAACCCAAGGCGTTGAAATTGTCGGTTTTGAAGAAAAGCCCATCGCCCGTAGCCATATCAATGCCGGTGTTTATGCTCTTGAACCAGCAGCTTTAAGTTTTTTGACTGTCGATGTGCACTGTGACATGCCTACCCTGTTTGAGCGTTTGCAGGCAGCGGCAAAACGGACGGTGGCCTACCCAATGCATGAGCCTTGGCTGGATGTGGGGAGGCCGGATGATCTGCTTGGTGCAGACACAATTTAAATTTTTTTGTGGGAAATATAAATGAAAGTGAACGTAGATAATTTGCGCTGGTGCTCCAATTGCTTAAGCATGTCAACCCGCCCACGGATCACCTTCGATGCAAGAGGCTGGTGTAACGCCTGTGTGTGGACAGAAAAGAAAAAAATGCTTGATTGGGACGCAAGGCAAGTTGAGCTGGTAAACCTGCTTGATAAGCACAGGCGAAATGATGGTCAGTTTGATTGTATGGTGCCCTGTAGTGGCGGTAAAGATGGGTCTTATGTTGCCTACAACCTTAAGCACAAATATGGCATGAATCCGCTTTGTGTAACCATAACGCCTGCCTTGACACTCCCCTTGGGAGATCAAAATTTACGTGCCTTTATTGAGAGTGGTTATAACCATATTTCAATCAACCCTGACAATGATGCGATGCAGGTGCTTAACAAAACTGGGTTTATTGAAATGGGATTCCCATATTATGGCTGGCTTCTTTCTATAACTACAGCTCCGATTAAAGTGGCTATGGCACATAATATTAATCTGATTTTTTATGGTGAAGATGGTGAAGTAGAGTATGGTGGATCTACAGAAACTTCAGCAAACCCCATATACGATGTCAATTATCAAAAACGAGTTTATTTAGAGGGCGGTTACGACAAAGTATTAACAGCTTCTAAATTATCAAAAAGTGCGTTGCATTTCTTCGAGTACGATTCAGATGAAAAAGTAAATAAAAGTAATATACAACTCACCCACTGGTCTTATTTTGAGAACTGGGATCCGTATAGAAATTATCTGGTAGCTAAAGAGCATTGTGGCCTTAAAGAAGCAGAAGATTCAAATGCGGGCACGTTCACGAACTTCTCTCAGAATGATCAAGCGCTTTATGCCTTGCATACCTATTTGATGTACCTGAAATTTGGCTTTGGTCGTGCCAATCAGGATGCCTGCATCGAGACGCGCCGTGGCGCTATGGATAGGGAGCAGGCGGTTAATCTGGTGCGTCTTTACGATGGTCATTATCCTGAAGAATTTATACAACTGTATTTGGATTATTATCAAATGACGCAAGCTGAGTTTGATTTAGTGCTTGATCGTTATGCCAATCTAGACCTTTTTGAAAAAATAGATGGCCGTTGGAAGCCAAATTTTATGGTGGCATGAATAAATCTAATATAACAGTGATTGACTATGGAATGGGCAATTTATGGTCTGTGCTGAGTGCGCTACGATATCTTGGCTGTAACCCAATAGTCAGCGGTGATCCGGATGAAATAACACGAGCAGAGTCACTTATACTGCCTGGTGTCGGCTCTTTTCGAAAAGCTATGGACACATTGCGTCATACCGGGATCGATCAGGCCATCTTTGAAGCTGTGCAAACTAAGGGCACTAAAATTCTTGGTATTTGTCTTGGAATGCAATTGATGGGAAGTCGTGGCGCTGAAGATGGCGATACTAAGGGGCTAGGTTTGATACCCAATACGGTGGACATGTTCACAGCGCAAGAGATTGGCGCTAATAAAATACCCCACATTGGATTTGATCTGGTTCATAGCTCGTCAGGTGATTGTCTTTTTCGAGGTTTGCAGCAAGCCTCCGACTTTTATTTTGTACACTCATATCGTATGTTACCAGTTGGCTTAAGTGGCAAGCGAGCTACCTGTAGTTATGGCGTTGAGTTTCTTGCTGCATATGAGCAAGACAATATCTTTGCTACCCAGTTTCACCCAGAAAAAAGCCAGTCTAACGGTCTGATGCTCTTGAAAAACTTTTTGGTTCAATAGTACTGATGCTTAAAAAACGCCTGATATTTACATTACTGTACAATAATGGCCAGTTTATGCTCAGCCGCAACTTTCGCTTACAGAAAGTGGGTGACTTGCATTGGTTGCAGACCAATTACAATTTTTCGCACATTTCCTTTTCTATTGACGAGCTAATCGTGCTTGACGTCACTCGGGATGAAAAGAAACCCGATGAATTTTGTGCCGCGCTGAAGAAACTCACTGAAGGTTGTTTTGTGCCCATTGCAGCGGGCGGCGGTGTTCGTACCATTGAAGCCGCACACAAGTTACTTCGCTCTGGCGCAGACAAGGTGGTCGTTAATTCTACGCTTTATGATAACAATGGTTTTATCGACCACTTGGCCAGTGAGTTTGGACAGCAGTGCGTGGTGGCGGCGATGGATTTCAAAGCTAGGCCGGATGGGGTCTATCAGGTCTGGTCGGAATGCGGCAGTCAATGCCTTGAGGGTAAAGCCGCTAGGTGGGTAGAGCAAGTTACACAAGATAACGTCGGTGAACTCTATCTCAATTCAATAGATCAAGACGGCACGGGTCAGGGCTACGATTTACAACTGTTAGATTTATTACCTGCCAACATGCCTAAACCGGTTATTTTGGCAGGTGGTGTTGGTAATGCCACCCATCTTGCAGCAGGTCTTGCTGACCCTCGGGTTGATGCTGCGGCAACTGCACATTTGTTTAACTTTATTGGTGATGGTTTAAAGCAAGCCCGACAGTCGCTTATTTCTGGAGGATTGAATCTCCCTTTATGGGATATTCAATTACTGGAACGACAATTTGGTGCTGAAAAAGTTTGTGAGGCCTAGCTTGATTGACCGCATCCTGATTGTAGGCATTGGTAGCATCGGTAAGCGTCATTTACGTTTAGCAAGAGAGCTTTTGCCGAACGCCGATATCCGGATTTTGAGACATCAGGCTACAAGCGAAGTGCCTGAGTATTCAAATGGCTGTTTTTCTAGTATTGAAGATTCTATTGCCTTTGCTCCGCAGATAGCGGTTATCGCTAGTCCAGCACCATTTCATATCCCGACTGCACAGGCTTTGGCAGAGGTGGGCGTCCATCTCCTCATCGAAAAACCTTTATCAGCCTCACTGAATGGTGTCATGCAATTGCTTGAAACCTGCCAAAAGCAGAGCACGGTTTTGCTGACTGGTTACAATCTTAGGTTTTTGTCATCTCTCCAGCGTTTTCGCAAACTGTTGGGCGAGAGTGTCATCGGCAAAGTGTTATCGGTACGTTGTGAGATTGGTCAGTATTTACCTTCTTGGCGCCCGGATAAGGATTACCGGCAAGGTGTGTCGGCACGGCGTGAGTTGGGTGGCGGTGCTTTATTAGAACTTAGCCACGAACTGGATTATCTGAGTTGGATATTTGGCGAAGTCGAATGGGTAAAAGCTACATTAAGCCACCAAAGTAGCTTAGAGATTGATGTTGAAGATACTGCATACTTGACGTTGGGCTTTGTAGAAAAAACTGATGGACATCAGCTAATTGGCACGGTTAACCTTGACTTTATTCGCCACGACACAACAAGGCTTTGTACTATCATTGGTGAAAAAGGCAGTCTGCGTTGGAATGGTTTAACGGGTGAGGTATCATTGTATGAAGTAGGGGCAAAACAATGGAGAGAGCTGTTTAGCCAACCACACCAGCGTGATGACAGTTATCTAGCGGAATGGCAAAACTTTGTAGCGTGTGTAACAGAGCACAAAACACCATTGGTTACCGGTGAGGATGGATTGAAAGTTTTGCAAATTATTGAAGCAGCACGCCACTCAGCAAAATCTGGAGGGCAGATGTCTGAGATAGAAAAGGTACAGGTAGGGAAGGTTAACCTATGAAAGCTATTGCCTTCATCTTCGCTCGCGGAGGCTCCAAAGGATTGCCCGGAAAAAACATCCGCTCATTGGGTGGCAAACCCTTAATCGCCTGGTCTATTGAGCATGCGCTTGCGGTTAAGCGGGTTGAGCGAGTTATTGTCTCCACGGACTCTGAAGAGATTGCCGCAGTGGCGCGACAGTATGGCGCAGAAGTGCCCTTTATTCGTCCGGAAGAATTAGCGCGAGACGACAGCCCCGAATGGTTGGCTTGGTGCCATGTCCTCAATTACCTGCGTGAAACGACAGGTGTATTGCCAGAAATAATGATCTCAGTGCCCACTACAGCACCCTTGAGGCTACCGCTTGATATTGAAAACTGTCTGGATGAATATGAAAAAGGTGGTACCGACATGGTAATAACCGTCACCGACGCTCATCGCAGCCCCTACTTCAATATGGTGAAAACTAATGCGGACGGCACCGTCGGGCTGGTTAATCCGCAACAGTCAGCCATAGCCCGCCGTCAAGATGCTCCAGTGGTTTATGACATGGCAACCGTCTGCTATGTCGCTAACCCCGAGTTTGTGATGACCCATAACTCTACTTTTGAAGGTCGGGTGAAAGTGGTGCATGTTCCTAGAGAGCGTGCGATTGATATTGATACTTTGCTGGATTTTCAAATAGCTGAAAGCATATTAAACCTAAGAGAGAACAAACTGTGACCACAATAAAAGAATTGTCTAGCTTGAAGGGACGTCGTGCGCTAATTACAGGCGCAACCGGTAGCTTAGGTAGAGTTATGGCTGATAGCTTGGCTGAACTGGGTGCTGATATAGTTCTAGTTGATAGGCAAGGGTCAAATTTTAACAGCCTGAGTGTAGACCTGACCGAGCGTTGGGGTGCAAAAGTTGAGTGTCAGGTCTGCGACCTGGAACAGAGAACAGAACGTGCAGACTTAATAGCTTTGATGAACAATTGCGATCAGGGACTCAATATCCTAATTAACAACGCCGCTTTTGTTGGGACTTCCGACTTGCAAGGTTGGGCTGTGTCATTTGAAGAGCAAACCATCGAATCATGGAGCCGCGCGTTTGAAGTTAACCTTACTGCGATATTTGACCTTTGTCAGGGTTTAACCCCCCTGCTCAAGCCTGCGGAGGGCGCAAGCATCATCAACATTGCTTCAATCTATGGCTTATACGGTCCTGATTGGAGCTTGTATGAAGATACCAACATGAGCAACCCGGCAGCCTATAGTGCATCTAAAGGTGGGCTAATTCAGTTCACTCGATGGTTGGCAACTACCATTGCTCCTCGTATCCGTGTCAATTCCATATCACCGGGTGGTGTCTTTAGAAACCAGCACAAAGAATTTGTTCGACGCTATGAGGAAAAAACACCTTTGGGTCGCATGGCCACCGAAGAAGATTTACGTGGTGCGATTGCTTATTTGGCAAGTGATCTCTCGAATTATGTGACTGGGCAAAATTTAACGGTGGATGGAGGTTGGGGGATATGGTAGCTGGCAGTCTAATGGTTATAGAGAAAATATTAAACATAAACTTTGAGATTGATTACCCGGGCTCGTGGGATCAACTGAGGGTTTTGGTATTTAGAAAAAAATGATAATTGATTGGGTCATTGATTTTTTTTGCAGTAGGAAGAATTTTCCTATAGTGCTTTTAAGCCCTCTTCCATATTCGTTGGGTGATAGTGCTGCAGAAATATATTTTGGTCTCCTTAAAGCAAGGAGAGAGGGGAAAAAGCTCTATATCTTAAGGCCTTATAATCTAGAGTGGTTGTTGAAATACCGATTGACAAATCGAGAATTATATAAAATCGAGTCGGATTATTGTTATACCCTTGATGGAAATTGTTGGGAGACGTTGATCAGATTCACTTTAACTGTTGGATATATCCCTTTTCGTTTGTTTAATTTATTGTTAAGGAAATGTTTTGGAATGAGCTTAAATGAGAGCTATAGTTTTCCAAGAATTGGTATTATTACATTATGGAATCCTAAAAGGAGTATGAAAAAATTTTCAAAACAGGTTGTCCATTCTTTTAATTGGGAAGAGCAGTTTAATAGTTATCTACCAGTTCGACTACAAAGTGAATCTGTTGCGAGAGCAGAAGAAATAAGGAAAAAAATGGGTTTGGGGAAAGAGGATTGGTTTGTTTGCCTTCATGTCCGCGAACCTGGTTTTCATGGTGATTTTGGTCGAAGGGAGACACGCAATTCTTCAATAAGTAACTATATACCTGCTATAAAGGCTATAACTGAAGCGGGAGGGTGGGTAATTCGTTTAGGAGATAATACTATGACTCCTTTGCCCCAAATGCATAAAGTAATAGATTATCCTTTCTCGCAATTTAAAAGTGACTTGATGGATATTTATTTGGTTAGTGAATGCAAGTTTTTCGTCGCGTCCCAATCCGGATTAGTGGAAGTTGCGGTTCTATTCCAAAAACCTGTTATAACACCTAATATGTACGTATGGGCCGTCGCTTATCCATATAAGAGTGGGGATCTGGGTATCATGAAACACGTATATTCTCATTTGCAAGGGCGATTTTTGTCTATAAAGGAATTGTTCGAAAATGGTTGGGAGGCGCAAGAGTATTGTGGTTCGCAAAGTCAGGACTTTAAAATGCAAGAGAATTCTCCTGAAGAAATCAAGACTCTAGTTTGTGAGTATATGGATTCAATGGATGATAAAGAAAAAAAACTGACAGCTTTGCAGATAAATGCAAGCAGGGGACGCACTTTGAATGCATACCGTCTACTTGAAGAAGGAAAAATGCCTGGATCTCATGATGACCATAAATACCGTGTAGCTGCTCGCTTAGAATGTAATGGAGCTTTGGGAAGGGAGTTTCTTGAAAAAAACTGGGAAAGAAGTTCAAAAAATTAATTTTTAACGCCTACCAATATTCTATTAGTTTTAAGCAAGGTTCCATTTGAATAAAAAAACTGTATCGAACTTATTTAAGAATCTTGATCTAAGGTATCATTTTCATTTCTGACCTATTTTTTACTTCTAAATCTGTAAAGTTTTACTAACTTGTTAGAAATCTTGTCACGCTACTACTGAGATTAAGACTCCCAAACTTATAAAAAGTATTTTTTTTCAACTTGGTATTAAGAATACTAAAGATATTACTTGGCATGCAATAGATGTATCAGAAAAATTATCCAGTAACTTTTGATGCGAATTGACAATGGGGCTTCACTCCCTTTAATGAGCCACAAGAACCTGCTTGCCAAGTCATAACCCCCCTGATTATAACAGCACATTCCTTTGTGGTAATTCATCCAATAAATTCCCTGAGGGAATCCTAAAGCTATAATTTCTTCAGCGTATCGCTTTTCCAAGGTAGTAAAGATTTTGAAAGATTGATGTTTGCTACTTATATTGTCCCCACCTGACCAATAGTATCCCAAGGTTTTTGGAATCATTTTAAATTTTTCAGAAACCTTTGAAAATCTAAGCCACAAATCATAATCCTCTGTAGCAATGAGATTTGGGTCCTCTGACAATCCGTTGATCTCATTTAAAACTTCCTTTTTTGCTACAACACTAGAATTAAATAATCCATTTCCATGTTTGAGGAGATCATTAAATACAGGGGTATTTAATTTCCTTGAATGTGTTTTTTTAAGAAATAATTTTTGGTTAGTTTTCTTTACGATGAATAAATCGTGATAGACCAAATCAAAACCTTGATCTAATATTACCAATGATTCTTCTAGTTTTGTAGGTATCCACCAATCATCAGAGTCAAGGAAAGCTATATATTTTCCCTTGGCAAGGCTTATTCCTCTATTGCGTGGTGCGGCAGGACCACCGAAATTTTTGGCCCATTCATATTTAATTCGTGGATCAGCTAATTCTTTTACTACTTCACATGTATTATCCGTCGACCCATCATCCATCACCAGAATTTCAAAATCTGAAAAACTTTGATTGAGAACAGATTTTATAGCGCGGCAAACTTTTTCCGCACGATTGTATGTAGGTACTACAACAGAGAAAACTGGCATAGCTAATATGTTAACTTTTTTGACAAATGTTCTTGTCAGATCATCTTTTTTTTAATTGGGCTATCATGTTCCTCAGTTTTGAGTAAACACTATTTATCCCTAAGCCCAGACAATTCATTAGACTTTTCTCATAATTGGAGGGTGTTGCCTTGAGTTTATCCTTGCTCTGGTGACTTTTGTTCTTTTGCTATATAGATACCGATTTTATTGAATACGAGAAACTCAAAATTTCTAATTCATTCTCTATCATCTGCACTTGTAACAACCATGAGCCTGCTACTTAAAAATTTTAATACCACCTTTTTATTGAGGATACGCTCAATAGAGCAAATATTACTCTCAATTAACTTTTTGTCAAAGCCTGGGAAATGGGCTCTTGCGGATAAATAATTGAGGCGTTTTAGGGGGAAAAACCTTCTTATCATAGTTCTACATAATTGTTCCAGTTCGTTTATTGCTTCTTCTAGACGCAATTTAAAAATTGAGATCTTGCCGCTATAAGCATTATTTGACCTCTTTTCTTCGATAATTTTGTCTACCATACAAATAAAGTCATTGTAAGTTTCTGACTCAATATTTTTCATCAACGATTTCGTTAAGGTAGTAAATGAATTCTTTTTTGCAAAGGTTTCAGGATTCTGTTCCGAAGTGTATATTGCTTTTATCACTTCCTCAATTGTTTTACATTCAACCCCACATTGATTTGGCAATATAATTTCAAGCTCTTTATCTTCTACAGACTTATAACTAATCGTTGGAACTTCTGCTAAATATGACTCCACACCTGTAGTGCACTCATCATGGATTACCAGGTCAGCAGCCATTATCCATGGTTGAACTGGCCCAGATTTCTCTACATGGATATTTTTCATTCCAACAAACACATGCCTAAAAAATTCAGGATTCTCACCTGGATGCGGCCTAACTACAAAGGTTTTATTGGGGAAATTAGTACTTAATTTATGTAACAAAGTAACAATATTCGCTAAAACTTTATGTTGGTAAGCCCACTCTTTAAAAACCCGTTCCCTTTCCTCAGAAAAACTTGCGATATTTGATAGCCAGACCTTTGAAGGGAGTTGAAATGTACCCTTTATACCCATCACGTTATTTGCTGCAGCCGTTTTTGTATTAATTAAAATAAATGGTCCGTACTTTTTTTTTATTTTTTCAATTTCTTCCTTATAATACTCGCGATACTTCGGTTTGCCTAAATCATACTTTGGATGTCCAGAGTCAATGATATGCGAACTCGGGAACAAGGAGCTCTTATTTTGAAAATGCTTTGCTTGGAAGCTTCCCCATGTAAAAATATAATCCATATGCTTGAGCACATCAGGATTCAGCCTTTGATCTAATTCTTTCTTCCAATTTTCTTCGCCTCCAAACCATATTGCAGCTTCCTCATCCAAGTGAAGAAAGGTGATATCGTTATTTTTTAACTCATTGTAATAACGTAATTCAGTTTTAGATTCACCGTCCTTATTGATAAAAGGAAATTTAAAAATAGTTTTCCCTATTAAAACTCCTCCTTTGAATCTATAACAACGGGTATTAAAAAAATCTGATTGCGCAATAATCACATTTACACCTCTTTTTGCCAGGCTCACTGCAAAAAATAGCTTGTAATCTAATTCTCGCGCAATTGTTTCCACAGGTAATAAAAGATTTATCCTTTTCATTCAGCTATCCCGTCATTTTTTTATTTATAAAGTAGACCTTTGGGTTTGAGCTACACATTGGACTTCACTCGCAACTCGAAACCCTTCGAAGTATTCAAAAATAGCCGTCTTGGCTTCCGGCAAAGTCCCATTGTCAGTTCTCTTTTGATCAAGTTAAGCTTCTTCGTCGCCTCAGCGGGTTATTCATAAGTCGACAGAAGTTTATGGTGGATATCATTAACCCCTGATTCACTAGACACTTTCGTGCTCATAACAATCTCCTCTTTAAGGAAATTTTAATAGAAAGTATTTCTTAGCTTTTTAACTCATATGGCACCAATTCGGTTGGCGGGGTATACTCAGACAAAACCAATCCAGAATCGTCTTCGGATGGTACCTCTGAAGGTTTGCTTTGTTCAGATATGCTGCTATTTTTTCAAATACCTATTCTCCAACCAAGACTTCCATTTTGATAAACATTTTAAAGAGCAACTTCTTATGGCAAATCTCTACAGTCTATTATAGATAGATTTAAATGGCGATGCTATTCAATTCATTTGGATTTATATTCCTGTTCCTCCCTGTTACGCTTTTTGGTTTCCATCTGACAAATCGTACAGGACGTGCAATGCGAATCACAGACCCCCCTGAGTACTATAAAGAATTGATTAAAAATTATGACAATATACTAGGTTTTTTATGGGAAGAAGATTTTTATCTTCCAGGAAACTTCTTTGATCACGCATATCTTAATCGCAGAGGTTCTGATAACTACACAGCAGACTTGTATAAAAAGGTTAAAATGATAATTGGAATTTAAAGATTTAGTTGACACTTTTGATGAAAAAGATTTAACTTGAGTGTCTCGACCGTTTAGAGTTTCAAGTGTCTTGAGTGATTAATTTATATGCAAATACTTTCCCGACTGAAATCGATCGATTCTAATTCAAAGAATTATTGGTTTTATTCTTTGTTTTTCCTGCTTGTTTTCTCTGTTCTTATTTTATTCAGATATCCGGGTTTTGTGCTGGAACCAAGAATTTGGGGTGAAGACTCTGTATATATCGAGACTTTTTTACATGCTTCAGTTTGGTGGGAAGGGTTTGATGCTTTAATCTACCCGTCTTATTACTTGGTTTTTACAAGGTTTGCTGGCTTTTTGACAACCTTTGTTGGGCTTGAATCGATCGCTGCAGTTGTAACTTGGTTTGGTTTTTTGATTTTGATATTACCAATTTTAATCTTGTTTATGACTGATTGTAAGTACTGGGACTCTCTTCAAAAAAAAATCATACTCTCCTTGTTTTTTGTTTTTTCTTGTAGTACTGGGGAGGTCTGGCTCACATCAACTAATTTGGGTTTTATACTACCTATTATTTCTTTTTTAATTTTATTGGATGATAATTTAGAAAGTAAATTAAAAAGGATTTTGTATTGCATTTTATTGTCCTGCGCAGTATTAAATGGTCCGATCACGTTGATTATGTCACCCTTTTTTTTATTGCGATTTTTTCAAACACGGAATAAGCAGTTTCTAAACTATTGTTTGATTTTGTTCTTTTTGGGTTTGGTGCACATATTATATTTTGCGGTCTCAACCAATGCGGGTGTAAGCTCTCCCAGCAGATTTTCTGAGGGTCGTGATCTGGTAAAAAGCTTAATACATATAGTGTCCTCAAATCTCATATTTCCTCTTTTTGGTTATTTTCTGTCGATAATATTTAGGGTTGGAACGGGTACGATATATAGTGGTTTGGAAAACTCTCCTTATCTAGGGGCGCTAGAAAAGATTTTCCCCGGGCATCTTGGGGAGTGGATTATAAGCATTGTAAATGTTTTAGTAAGTATGAATATGTTTATTATTGTGCTCGGCGGTATGATTTTAATTTTAATTTTTTATAATGAATTTAAAAAATCAAACTATGAAGAAAAAGTCTATTTTCTGTCATTATTTTTGTACCTGTCCATAGCCTTAGGCCTGTTGTCTTTGAAGGGGCAAAGTGGGTTTAGATATTCTTATGTTACCGGGTTTATACTTTTATTTTATTTGTATCAACGAGTATCTTTTAATGTGGCGAAGGCTAGGAATATGTTAGTCAAAGTATTATTAATTTTTTCTATTTCCGTGGGAATATTGGAATACTATCCTCGAACTATAAGTTTTACCCCTTCCGTTTTGATTGGGGAAAGCACTAGTTGGCCTGATTGGGAAAATGAGGTGGGTTTGTGGAGGAAGGATAATTCATACTTGCCAAAAGTATGGCCCTATATAAAAAAGACTGGTGGTATTTGGCCAGAAAGGCAAGCTGTTTGGGTTATTGATCTCAATAGGCCGAAAAATTGGGAAGAGTCCGGAAGAAAAAAATTTAGCGAGGAGTTGCTTAAACTATTTTAAATGAGCTTTCCCCATTCCCAAATGTTGCTGAAAATATGATATTTTATCAATAGTTTTTCAATAGATTTTTAAGGAAGATAAATGTGAAAGTAGTTATCCTTGCCGGTGGTTTGGGCTCTCGAATTTCTGAAGAGTCACACCTTAAACCAAAGCCAATGATAGAAATCGGAGGTAAGCCTATCTTATGGCATATTATGAAGCTTTATTCTTTCTATGGAATAAACGACTTCATAATCTGTTGTGGTTATAAAGGGTATGTCATAAAAGAATACTTCTCCAACTATTTTCTCCACATGTCGGATATTACTTTTGACATTCAGAAGAATAAGATGGAGGTACACAAGCAAAGTGTTGAACCTTGGCGGGTCACACTTGTGGACACTGGACATGATTCAAATACCGGTGGGCGCATTAAGCGTGTTCGAGACTATCTTGTACCAAATGAGCCTTTCTGTTTGACCTATGGCGATGGACTAGGTGACATAGATATTGGTCAAGAAATTGCCTTTCACAAGAGCCATGGAAAACTGGTTACGGTTTGCGCTGTTCAACAACCAGGCCGTTTTGGTTCTTTAAAAAGGTCTGGAAACTCCGTCACGAAGTTTGAAGAAAAACCACCCGGAGATGGAACTTGGATTAATGGAGGATTTTTTGTCTTGCAACCGGAGGCCATTGACTACATTGATGGGGACTCAACATCTTGGGAAAGCAGACCAATGACTCAAATTGCCAAGGATGGGCAAATGGAAGCCTGGGAGCATCGTGGTTTCTGGCAACCGATGGATACTCTCAGAGATAAGAATCTTTTGGAAAAACTTTGGGCATCAGGCCATCCTCCATGGAAAGTATAGGTATGAGTCGCAATTTTTGGGAAGGTAAGCGTGTTTTTATTACCGGCCACACAGGTTTTAAAGGCGGCTGGCTCGCACTTTGGCTGGCAGACATGCAGGCCGAAGTTCATGGTTATGCTCTTGCTCCTTTGACAGAACCTAATTTTTTTGCCGCATGTGGTGTGGAAAAGCGTGTGGCGTCAAGCACCTTGGAAGATATACGCAATACGGAAGCACTTAGCCTCGCTCTAAAACAGGCCCAGCCCGAAATTGTATTACATTTGGCGGCCCAACCTCTTGTTCGCTATTCCTACCAATCTCCAGTTGAAACCTATGAAGTTAATGTTATGGGTACGATCAACCTGCTTGAAGCCGTGCGTGGCATAAGTAGTGTCAAGGCGGTGGTCAATGTCACTACCGATAAGTGTTATGAAAACCGGGAATGGATTTGGCCATACCGCGAGGATGAAGCGCTGGGTGGACACGATCCATACTCCAACAGCAAGGGGTGCTCGGAATTAGTCACAATGGCCTACCGGAAATCCTTTCTGGCTCCTGCAGGTATTCATGTTGCCAGTGCTCGTGCTGGAAATGTGATTGGCGGAGGCGATTGGTCTCAAGATCGCCTTCTTCCAGATTTTTTTCGAGCTGTTGATGCGCGAAAAAAGCTAATCATCCGTTCACCCGATGCAGTTCGCCCATGGCAACATGTTCTTGAGCCTCTTTCGGGCTATTTAATGTTAGCGGAAAGGTTGTTCGTCTCTGGCGAGAAATTTTCCGGAGCATGGAATTTTGGGCCAGAAGAATCAGATTCGCAATCAGTCCGATGGATTGTTGATCGGCTTTGCAATAAGGTTGAGGGATCGGGTTGGCAGTTGGAAAAAAATGTGCAACCTCATGAGGCCAATACCCTCAGACTTGACAGCTCTAAAGCTAAATCCTTTCTGGATTGGCGACCACGCTGGACGCTCGAGACAGCACTTGATAAAACTCTTGACTGGTTCAAAGCTTGGGAATCCGGAGCAACTATTGCCGGGATGAGCTTGAAGCAAATCGCTGACTATGAAGGACAGTAAACTAAGCATGAGTCAACACTTTACTCTAACTGATACAACCATTTCCGGTCTAGTGGTGTTAGAGCGCAAACCAATTAAGGATAACCGGGGCTTATTCGAGCGTATGTTTTGTAAAGATGAGCTTTCAAAAGTTCTTCAAGGAAAATCCATTGTCCAAGTTAACCACACCCATACCAAAAAAGTTGGAGCCTTGCGGGGTATGCATTTTCAATATCCTCCCCATGCAGAACTTAAGTTTGTGAGTTGTTTGAAAGGAGAGGTGTTTGATGTTGCGGTTGACCTGCGGCAAAGCTCGTCGACCTTCCTGCGTTGGCACGCAGAGTTGTTGAGCGCTGACAATTTTAAAACATTTGTCATTCCTGAAGGCTTTGCCCACGGTTTCCAGACCTTGACAGAAGACTGTGATATGTATTACTTCCACACTGCTGCCTATTCGACTGAGTCTGAAGGTGCTCTCAATGCCCTTGATCCGCGGCTTAATATAACTTGGCCTAAGTCGATCACTGAACAATCAGAACGTGATCAAGCGCATCCGATGTTGGGGGACGACTTTGATGGGGTAGCCTTATGAATTGCCGGCATTGTGATAATGAGCTCAAGCTGACGTTGATAGACTTGGGTAGTGCGCCTCCTTCAAATGCCTATATATTAGCTGAAATGCTTCACACGCCAGAAAAATGGTACCCGCTAAGAGTTTTAGTATGCGAAAGTTGTTGGCTGGTGCAGACCGAAGATTTTACACAAGCGGATGATTTATTCAATGCAGACTATAGCTACTTCAGTAGCTTCTCGACAAGCTGGTTAGAGCATTCTGAGTGCTATGTGGAGGACATGGTTAGGCGCTTTGGAATAAACGGTCAGAGTCATGTTGTTGAGGTCGCTGCCAATGATGGTTACCTGCTGCAATATGTCCAGGACCGTAATATCCCTTGTACCGGTATTGAACCCACAAATAAAACTGCTACTGCAGCAAGGTCAAAAGACATCGAGATTGTTGAAGAATTCTTTAGTGTGCAACTAGCTCAAACTCTAGCAAAGCAAGGAAAGCAAGCAGACTTAATTGTTGCCAACAATGTGCTGGCTCATGTGCCGGATATTAACGATTTCGTTTCAGGCTTTGCCTTGTTACTTAAGCCTCAAGGGGTTGCAACATTTGAGTTTCCGCATCTTATGCGGCTGATAGCTGAAAACCAATTTGACACTATATACCACGAGCACTTTTCTTATCTAACGTTGACATCGGTGAATCAGATATTTACAAAAAATGGTCTTGATGTTTTTGATGTGGAAGAATTGGTGACCCATGGGGGTAGCCTGCGAGTGTTTGCTCAACGCGCTGATTCAGGGCAACAGCCTCAAAGTTCTAATTTGAAGAAATTGCTTGAACAGGAAAGAGGTGTTGGTATGAATACTGCTTCCTATTACAAGGGATTCCAAGCCAGGGCCGAAATGGTCAAGAATGACCTGCTGAAATTTCTTTTAAATGCCAAGGATCAGGGTAAAACAGTGGCGGCCTACGGTGCAGCAGCAAAAGGAAACACTATGCTCAACTTTGCAGGGGTTCGCTCAGACCTTGTTAAGTTTGTTGTGGATCGTAACCCCAAGAAGCAGGGCCAGTTTATGCCGGGCAGCCGTATTCCTATCGTTGATGAGGCGCACTTGAAAGCTGCCAAACCAGATTATGTTGTCATTCTTCCTTGGAATCTGAAGGATGAGATCGTTAGTCAACTTTCTTATGTCAAGGAATTTGGCGCTCATTTTGTTACAGCGGTGCCAAAGCTTTTACAATCATGATGAAAATTGCTGTTACGGGTGCTAACGGATTTGTAGGACGCCATATTCTGAATGAACTAAATGCGGTGTCTGTAAATGTGATAGCGACAACACGCAATTTAGAGAAAAAGTTACCGATAATAGAAAATGGGAGATGGGTTAAACTTGATATCGCGGCTCCCAATGAAAACGTTTATGAATTGATGGGCCGCCCAGATACGTTGATTCATCTTGCTTGGGAGGGATTGCCCAACTATAGATTAACGCGTCACTCTGAGATAGAATTGCCTAATCAGTATAACTTCTTAAGCCAACTGGTCGAACAAGGCTTGAGTTCTATGGTTATTACTGGCACTTGCTTTGAGTATGGGATGCAGTCTGGGTCGCTCTATGAGGATATGTCACCTAAGCCTGGGAATCCTTATGGCTTGGCCAAAGATGCATTGCGTCAAAAACTCCAAAGCCTGCAAGAAGCCAGTCCTTTCAATCTAATCTGGGCACGTCTTTTCTATATGTATGGAGAAGGGCAAGCTGAAAACTCACTTTGGTCTCAACTTAATAAAGCCGTTGCGCAAGGTGACCCAGTATTTAATATGTCGGGTGGCGAGCAGTTGCGTGATTTTCTTCCAGTTTCCATTGCGGCCAGGTATCTGGTGCAATTGACCCTTAACAAAAATTACAATGGCATAGTGAATGTCTGTTCCGGGCAACCAGTGCAGGTGAAAAGTTTGGTCAAAAAATGGATTAGCGAGAATGGTTGGCGTATCAGGCTTAATTTGGGTCATTACCCTTATCCTGACTACGAACCTATGAAGTTTTGGGGTGATAACAGCAGACTTCTCTCCATTTTGAAATAAAAGAAATCACTCTGATTCCAAATTTCATTAAAACTGTTCATGATTATGGTTCCAAGCATATCACGTAATATTAAATCGAGTTTTAAATGGAATTAAGAGACTTGCGAATTGGATACGTTCCACAGAAAAATTCATTTGATCATCCAGGTGATTATAGAAGGTTTTGCTATTACGCCGATAAGAGAAATATAAAATTCGAAATTGCAGATCCTTCTGAGATTTACGATGTGGTGTTTTTGACCCAATCCGCAGATTTAAGCATATGGAGTGAATATCAAAGAGGAAATTGTAAAATAATTTACGATTTCATAGACTCCTATTTAAAGATCCCTAAGTGGAACCTGAAAGGTTTATTCAGGGGGTCGGCCAAGTATATAGCGGGTCAGAGTCGTTACTTAAGGTTGAACCATTGGGAGGCTTTGGAGGCGATGTGTCAACGTGCGGATGCGGTTGTATGTAGCACAAGTGAGCAAAAAACAGACATTCAATCATATTGCCAAAATGTTCATATTATATTGGATTGCCATTTTAAGCTGATGCGTGCTGCTAAAACGGATTACTCTGTTGGCGATACTTTTAATTTTGTATGGGAGGGTCTGCCGGAAAATCTGAAGTTGACTTTTGGAATAAGGGAGGTATTACAGTCGTTAAGTGCCAAGTATAATATCGCTTTACATGTAGTGACAGACTTGCAATATGGGAAATATATGGGGAAATTTTGTGTGAAAAATACCCTGCCTCTTGCAAAAAAGTTATTTGACAATTCTTATTTACATGAGTGGAAGGAAGAAACTTTTGCTGATACGGTTTGTCAGTTTGACATGGCTATAATTCCTATTCCTTTAAATAAGCCGCTCTGGTTTGATAGTTCCCTCGCAATTGGCAAGCCCGAGAATAAACTTTTATTGCTTTGGCGCATGGGTATGCCGACGGTGGTTTCAACAACTGCCGCTCATAAAAGGGCCATGGATGATTGTGGGCTGGCTATGACTTGCCGTACCTCTAATGAATGGTTTGACACATTGGAGAAATATATGAATGACGAGTCTGCTCGAAGAGAAGCTGGCCAAAAAGGTAAAGCTTTTGCTGATAAAAACTATAGTGAGGAGGTAATACTTTCACAATGGGACAAGCTTTTTGCTTCTGTTTTTCAACCATAAAATTATGATGGGCTAATGGTATTAATGTGTTCAACTAAATATGAATATTTCCGAGCAATTAATATGTTTTAGTTTTGATAATATCAATAACTTTTGCAAGGCTTGTGGGTAGATTTACCGGAATATTGAATATGACTACTATCGACCCAAGGATGAATCTATCCCAAGAGAACTAAAATTATTAGTGAAATTTATATTGCTGACGACATCCTCATCGTTACCAATCAAGTTGATTCAGCCTCACTACGAGACAATATGAGCCAAAAAGAGACAAGAAAATTAGAGTATATGAAAGTTGAAGTGACAAGGTCCTTGTGAAATGGAAAATTTTTTAAAGAACTATTTGCTTTGCCTTGATTGTCGTAGTGATGACCTCGTTTGGGGTGATAATTTTGTAGAATGTGGAAAATGTAGGAAAAAAGTAAAGGTTGAGAATGGCATTTTAAGGTGTGTCGATGGTACATACCACTCAAACTTTGGATTGCAGTGGAATAAATTCTCAACAGTGCAATTAGATTCGGTCAATGGCTCAGATGAATCAGAGAAACGCCTATTAAGACAATCAAAACTAAGTCCTGAAAATTTTAAAAATAAAACTATCCTTGAAGTGGGTGCAGGAAATGGCCGATTTACAGAGCTATTTTTAAAATATGGTGCCAGAGTGATAGCTGTTGATTATTCTTCGGCCATTGATGCAAATTGGCGTAACCATAACAAGTATGTTGAAGAAGGGCGCTTATTTCTTGTTCAAGCTGATATCTTTAATTTACCCTTGAAAGAAAATTCCTTTGACATAGTTTTTTGTTATGGTGTTATTCAGCACACGGGGGACAATCAAAAAGCAATCTTTGAATTATCAAAATGTGCGAATAAGAATGGCCTGCTTCTTATTGATATTTATTCGACATCTCTCAAGCATTTTAATCCATTGATTTACCTGGTCAGACCATTTTTCTCGTTGCTAAAGATCGATGATCAAAGAAGATTAGAGATCGTAGAAAGTTTTGTAAGTAAAGTATTCCCAATCCAACTAAAGATACTTAGTAAGCTACATAGAAAAAAGGGGATTTTGAAAATTTTAAGGTGGATTGTAAATAGATCTCCAAACAGTGTGTATGGTATTAATTTATTTCTTTACGGTAAAATTGATCTTGATTGTGCTTATAAGTGGTCCGTGATGGATACTTATGATGCATGGGCTCCCAGGCATGACCATCCCGTATCAAAAAAGAAATGGGAACAACTTGTCTATGAGTTAGAAAACCAAGGTTATAGGGTGGATGATATCGATGATTCAGGTCAAGGGCATACGGCTGTGCTATCAAGAGTTGGGCCAAGCTGAGAAAATAATCCATTGATATTTTAATTGAATGAAAGTCAAAGGAAGAACAAATAGTTACTTTAACTTAAAACAGCCTCGAAAGTCGTGGGTCTCTCTATAGTTAGGCAATAATTATAAATGCACTATCTAGCCTTACCCGTTAAAAATTATTTTTTAATAAATCCGATTCTATAAGTATAGTAGGGATAAATTAAAACCCACCTAATAAGAAATTTAAGTTTTCGAATTAGTCTAGCAAGTATTCTTTTTTCGTTTTCCTTGTGTGGAAACCATTTAAAATAATCATTTTCCAAGCGGGGGTTTTCCGATATAAAGCCAATTTTATATTTTAATTTCCATGCAACATAACATAAGCTTAATTGGTCTCTTTGTGTCCATGTGTTTAATTGGTCCCACCACATTTCCATAATGCTAACTACTTCCTTTTCATTATGGGTGCGTATTAAGATCCTGTTTTCGGACAAAGAGTTGTTCGCTGGATACCCTTCACTAGAATAAGAAAACATCTGATTTAAAGTTAAAATATAGTCAGTTTTTTTTTCTGCTATGCAGACAAGAGCCTCAGCGTATAAGCAGTTTCTGTCCATATGTTTTATGGCCAAAAAATTAGATTTTTCTAAATATTTATTGAATAGTTCAACGGGATCTTTCAATATTTTTATATTTGAATCTATATAGATGCTTGCTTTATAGTTTGGGAAATAAACATGAGGTTTTATTTTATATAACCTGTTCATCATATTTTCTGATAAATGAGAAGAAACAACTCTCACCTCCCAAACATTTGACTTTAAAAGGGGATCATCGGTAAAGCAAACATAATCGCAATGCGCTGAGGGAACAGGCTCCAGAAGTTCATCATATTTTCCAAATAATGCGGTGTATACGATAAAATTATTTTTTTTCAATCTGATACCATTTTTATGGCTTGAAGATTAAGAGAAATTATTTACCATCTGAACCAAATGGGTAAAATTATTTATTTAAATGAATGACATTAAGATGACTAGTTGTTAAATAGTAATCCATAGCAGTTTTTAGTTGTGCTGATTCAATAACTGTATCTTGATAGGAAATGAACTGAATAGATGTAATCAGTATTCATAAAGGTCTTAATATGAAACTAACTTTTGCTGTTAATTTGATTTATTTTAAGACTTGTTGCTACACAAACTCTTATATACATCTAATAGTTTATAAAAATCTTCGAATGCAATACCATTTCCGTCTTTAATGATTTGGGATACTTTCACCCCGTCATGTATTTTTTGAAAGGGCACCATTCCTGCTGCTAAAGCACCCTCGATATCGTTGATTGGATTATCACCAATCATCCATATATCTGAGGGGGCAACACCTATTTTTGATAAAATAATGTCGAATGGAGCGCTGTGAGGTTTATCCTTACCTGCCTCCTCTGATGTAACCACGTAGTCAAAGTGTTCATCCATCCCTAAATACACCATTTTTCTGAATTGGATTTGTGCTGTCAGGTCGGTGACGTTTGCTGTAATAACCTTGTCACTTTTTAGTTGGTAAATAAAATCTTTTACACCTGGGAAAAGTCTAGCATTAATAAGAAATGCTCGCCAATATGCTTGTTCCAAATCTAGTGTCAAAAGAATTTTGGTACCAAGACCTAAATATTCGATGGTTCTTTGGAAATAAAGGAGGCGGCTATGAGAACTAGCAGTATCTTGCAGTTTTTTTTTTACATCTGATCTTGCTTTTTTAAAAGCTCCATCAAACTCTTGTTGAGTAACATTTAGTGAAGATATTCCCTTACTACGAACAGCTTCCATCGCTGCATTATGTGCAGCCTCATACGGATAAAGAGTATTATCCGTATCGAAAACAACTGCTTTTGGCTTTTTGATATTATTAACCAAAGGGGAATTACCCATTTGCCAACCTCCTTCTTCGCATCAGCGTTTCATTAATCTCAACAACAGCAATTAACTGCATGACTCCTAACATTCCGCACTTGAACCCACCAGCGGTGTCAACCAATTCATCTAAATGAGGAAGCATCATCCTTGAAGCAAGCAAAATATCCTCTCCGGTCACTTCTCCTTGGATATCTAAATCTGCTCCTCCCTTTTCATCTATATTATTAATATTTATATTTAGTCCACAGACACCTATAAGAGCCCGGGTTAGATCGCTATAGTAATAGCCTTTGCTCAACTTAACCCGAAGCATCATTTTAATATTTTCTAAGTCTTCTTCTATTAAATTTGGGTTTGCTGGAATAAGGGAAAAAATTACATCTGCCCTTTCGGCTTGAGGGTAAATATAGCGTTTAGCATCTTCACTCCTCCTCGAAATTTCCTCCAAAGTAAATTCCTTACCACGACCACGCTTTTCCGAATCTCTTTTTATTTTTAACTTTATTCTAAGTGCTTCATCCATTTCTAAATAAAAACGTTTATCCATCTCACTAGTCAACTCGTCCATAAAAAGTGCGTGCAGCCCAGAAATAAAAATAACGTTTCGACTTTTTTTTAGTTTAGGTGGGGAGAATTGTCCTATTCTATGATCATATGTTCTAACACGCATAGCTTCGTCATTTAACAAACATCGAAGGTCTTTGACCATATCAAAAATTCTATTTGCCCTTGGATTTAAATGGGTCATAGACTTCCACATGGGAGAGGATCTCTCCCAATTATGATAATCATCTCCAATCAAATGTACCGATGATAAATTTCCAAACAGGTCCGAGAGGGCTACGGCAAAAGTAGTTTTCCCAACACCTGAATCGCCAGCAATCCCAAGAACTATAGGTTTGCGACCCATATGATAATAGTCATTGCCTCGTATGCCTTCACGTAATATTTGTAAGCCAATGATAAAGCCAAGCCCAGAAGTAATTGTATATAAGAGAGATTGAAATCTATCCCCAAATAAAACACCAGGCACACTGGTATTATTTATCGCAAAGTCTGAGGTAAGGAGTTGGGCTCCCGTACTGTAAAAAAAATGATAAAGAATGAAAAAAAGGCTAAAAGTGCTAACTAGGGGAACTGCCTCACGAGGCGATCTTGATTGGTGCAATGCATATATAGGGGCTAACCAAAGGAGCCAACCCGGTGGTGCAGGCGTAAGAAGAATAATGATACTGAAAGCAACCCCAAGAGTCGCAATAAGCAAATCAAAATTCATGCGCCGCATCCTCCACGCAAAATAGAGTAATAATAGATATGCAACAGGTATCACATAAATAAAAAGATCACCCCCAGCGTTCACAGCAAACCAAAAAATTTTTCCTGCCTCTCTGTTATAAATGACCATTTCTTTAAAGCCATTCAAAAAATACAGAGGCCCTTCTAAAGCAGAGAGACTAACGGTAAAAAAAAGTGCAGTTCGCCTAAATCCGCTCCTTAATCCCCTATTAAGCCACAAATATATAAATACAAATGGAACGCCTATAAGCATACTATGCTTCGCTGCCACTGAGCATGCTAGAACAATCCCACCAAATTTTTGATTTTTTTGTTTAAGAAAACCAATAGCTAGGAAAAATAATGCTACTGGAACAAGATCTAACTGGCCATGCCAATAAGTTATAAATATAACCAAGGGCGATAACCAGTAGAATGAAATTAAATTTTTCCAAGAATCATTAAACTGTTGAAGTAAAAATAAAAGGACAAATAGGTCTGCAGTCAATAAACTAAAACGAAATCCTAAACCTAAAAAGTAGTTGACGCTAAAAAAGTGATCCAGCAACCAACCGAAGAAAGACATTGGCAGGTAAAAAATAAGCATAACTGGTCCGTACGGAAACGCTAAATACGTCCCGCCCTTTTCTAAAAAATCACCCCATGGTGTGAGCGATGGTGATTCAAAGAAATGCGCTATAAAAGGTAAAAACCAGTCTTGTTGATTCACAGGTATCAGCAAAACCACAACAAGCAGTTTTACTAACAACCCAAGACGAAACAACTTATTTTTTTTAAGGTCTGCCCAAATTAACCCCAAAGGTCTGGATACTTGGTACAAACGGCATCTCCTTCTATTCCAAGGTTCTCGATATTCTTTTTGAAGCTTACTACACCTTCTTTATTGGTTCGCCCATGAAGTTCAGGTGAAACAAAACAAAGTTTAAATCCGCCATCATTTTTCAAGCGGTTGGCACCCTCCCTAGTTAAAGGAAAATGGTTAAAGCAATCTACCCAAACCCATTGAACCTTTCCCGCCAAGGACATCGCTGTTTCTATGCTCTCAAATTCTGAAACACGAACAGCACAACGACTTTCACCTGCATTATACGTTTTTATAATAAAAGGAAATGATTGATCGAGAAAAAAATAGTCTTCTATTTTATTTTTCTTCATTATCTCTATCAAACGTTTTTCCAGGCCTTCCTCTTTAACATTAAGGATTAAAGTTCCATGATTAAAACCAATTATCCACTCCTCAAAGCTCTCACCATCAACATATGGTTCGTGATGGATAATCAGGTTCTTACCGTTGCTTCGAATGTCCAGCTCGACACCTAATTCTTTCGAACAACTTAACAATTCTTTCCGGGTATTGACACGATGCTTTATTCTATGCATTTTTTATTTTTTGGTTTAATTCTAAACTGTAGGAAAGGGTTCTTTTTATAAACTTAAATTTTGCTGCCAAACTAAAATTCCAGTGCGACACACCAAATGCGCGTTTGTTAAAATAAACAGGAAAACGCTTTATTTGTATTCCTGCAGACTTAGCCATAAAATATGCATATAAATCCAAGGAAAAGTCATTGGGTGGTGCGTCCCAAGATTCATAAAAAGACCGATGGAAGATTGTAGGTTGAGCATTGATGTCCCACATGTAAGTTCTCATTAATAGAGTTTCAAAGAGCGACATGCCTACAGTAAAAAATGAGTCGATAATAGGACGGCCATAACGTCTGCCTTTAGCAAATATTAGTGACGGGTCAGACACATTTTCAAAATATTCAAGACCTTTGATTATGTCACCTGGGTCAGTTTGCATATCCGCGTGACTCCAAGCCAAGATTTCGCCTGAAGCAGCCTTTAGCCCCTCCAGAATCCCATGCCCATACCCCTGATTCTTCTCTACATGAACCAAGGAAATAAATGGGAATTCTGATAATGACTCATTCAGAAAAGTATAAGATTCATCAGTAGATCCGTTGTCCACTAGAACTATCTCAATATCTTTTCGGACCACGACTTGCCCACAACGATCCAAAAGAAGGGGTAAGTTTTTTAGCTCGTTGTAACAAGGGATCACTATCGATAATTTAATCAACACATCCCCATTTTAAAATTTTCGAATCTTATAAAAAAACAAATTGATAAAGGGAAAACTTACTCAGGATAAGCAGTCTCACTCCTATTTTGAATTGACTAAGATCAGCAAAAACTTCTAAAAACTAAAACATTCTTGATCTTGAAAAATGATCTTTCTGGGGTTGTAAAACTTAAGGCTAGCCGCATGTTAAAAACAACCTTGGTTTCTCTAAGGCATATTAAAACAATGACCCAAAGAAAGATAGATATTATTGGTCTTCTTTTTCAATTTCAAGCAGCTACTAAACTACATTCTTTTTTTCGATGTCCACAGTGTTTCCGAGACGTTTTATATCATATTTGTTGTGTGTTTTCTTTTAAGTGAGCTGATCTTTTTCTTCAGGATAGAAATTGAACTTTCATCAATGTTCTTGTCTTTTTCTAACCGGTAAGGATGAGAGGGCCATTTGTGGAAGCAGGATTGCCAATACTCAAATGTCTTTAAATCATTAGGGGTTCCCCAACAAATATATTTATCGATATTAAAAAGTTTGCAGTTTTTTCCTAATTCGATAGCGTCATTTATTACCGTATCAACATAATACTCGTTATTGACCAATCCTCCTCTTTTTTTCATTCGTTGAAAAGCATCTAGAAAATCTCCAAGGCGTTTAAAAGTGAACGCACCCACAATAATTGGATCATTTCTTGGGTTCTTGAGAGGAACCTTAACCGATACACTACGAATTACGTTTGTCATATCATCCGTATCTATCCATCCGTAGAACTCTGGTGATCTAATTGCACCTGGATAACCTCTAGCACCCCAAACAATCACATCAATATTGTCGTTATGCATTAATTCCGCAAACTTATCGGCATCGTAAATCATTCCATTATCACAAGCTGCAATCGTCACTGGTTCATCCCGGTCTATTCCCTTTATTCCCTCTACACAAGTGCTTGCTTGGCCATCAGTCATATAGTCCAGCAACACAAATTTTGGTTTAACTGTCGCTTTCGTAAAGGAACTTTGCAGCTGGTCCAGTCCTACCATTTCAGATCTCAACACAAGTCGTTGAGACTCAGTTTGTGGCAAGTCCTCCAAGGCCTGCACTCCCATTGGCTTGCCAGAAACAGGTATTAAGGGCTTTGGTATATCATATCCTTCTTTTTGAAACCTGGTTCCCAATCCAACCATAGGTAACAATAAAACACCATGCTGCTTTGGTGGCGGTTTCTCTTCTAACAACGCTCTAAAAGTATTAGACCAATATATGTATTCCTCAAGGTCAGAAGGAGTTCCCCACTGCATAAAGTATTCTAATTCGTATACATATACATCAAGCCCTTCATCCATCATTAGTTGATAAATCATGCTGACATAATATTCATTATTCACCATCAATTTTTTTTCAATACCCTTTTGGAAAAAATTTTTCATTAAAGCACCTGACTTGAAGTAATAGGTGCCAGAAGAGGCAAATTCTTCTCTAGGGTTATTTGTGAAGGGTTGCTTTTCCTGAACTCTAGTAGCCTTTAAATTAGCTTCCTCTACGTATGCATAATAATTGCTCCATAACGTATGTGGGTGAAAACCTCTATAGCAAGGCAGCACACCCTCTGCGGTAGTTTTGCATGCAAAATTTTTAAAATCCTCATAATCCCAGTAGCAAGTAAAATCACAATAGTTCACCACTGTAGGTTGCTCTAAGTTGATATGTTCAATGGATTGCATAACTGTATAGACAGGACCTAATTTATGTGGGCTTATTGACACAATCTTTCCAGCCGGACATATTTTTTCTAGAATTTGCCGCATATTAAACATGGGTTCAGAGAGATGTTCTTCGTTACAAATGAAAATAAAATCATCTTCACTTGAAAACATCTCCACAACATGCTGAATAACGGTTTTACCCTCAACAATAATCAATGATTTAGGGGTGTTATATCCTGCAATGCGAAAACGCTCACCAAAACCTGACATGGGTATAACTATTTGCATATTAATTCCTCTATTACTGCTGAATTTTCTTTCTATATTTTTCAGCATCCCAACCCATAAGCTCAGCTTCTTCTTCTTTCGTTAGATAACGAAGGTCATCATGGGATTGTATACGCAACAACGTATTTATGAGGCAATGCAGCATAACTTCCGCTCCCTCACTCAAAGATTTGTGAATAATTACGCCATACCCCACTACTATTATTGCTTGATGATATTGACTCGTATTTCCAAAACTCAAAGATAAATAATCTTGCGCTTCATATGTTTTCATTGTTGGCATCGGACCAGGGCCTAAAAAGACAACATGATCTGGGTAAAGAGAACCTTTGCCAACAATTTCCAAGGCAACTTGGTCAAAAGCAAGCGAATGAACAAGGTCATATTTGGATGGCTTGTATTCTGTTCCTTCTGTCAGACTATTAATTTCCTGCATGCTAATAGCAGGAGTTTCTCTGCGAAAGCAATTCAGTCTTCTCTCTATATCATTAAGTAGGTTTTCAGCCTCTTCAGCTGTATCTCCGCCAAGCACTAAACCATGATTCGCAAGAACGAGTACATCCGGGTCTAACTGAGTGGCTCTCTGAACTTCCTTGGTCAAAGGGACTCCTGGTCTCGCATATGGGATCCAAGACCATTTAATACCATTCAACAGTTTATGAAATACTTCTTCGCCTTTCCTAACAACAGCTTTCGCGAGAACATTAACTGAATGGACATGTATTACATAACGATGGGGCATTAAAGCATGTAATGTTGTCTCAATGGATGGGCGGAGAGTTTCACCATGATTTTCTTTTATTATTTCTGGCTCAACAGGATTATCTTGGCCCTTCTCTAAACGCCTTAAAATGCCCGGGTAATTCACTGGTACAAAAATATTTTTCACGCCTGCATCCTGCAAGCAATAACCAGAAGCTTTTACCCACATAACTTTACCATCTTTGACGGAAGTGTTTCCTCCAGCACCCTGAGTCAAGTCTAGGTTATTACCAATGCTTTTAGAAAGTGAAATCAGATTATTTCTATTCATAAGAATGAAAATTTTTCTTATAAAAAATAAATTAATATTAAGTCAAAGAGTGCATATTCTACCTTCAGAGTCCTACTATTAAGCCCGACCAGCATTTAGGGAGAAGATCAAGAGGATTTATAGAAAGAGTCGTATATATCAGGCAGTTTATTCTATTTCTTTAGAAGCCACATAAATTAGACCCACTAATTCAACAAGTAAAGATATATCTTAATTTAAGAAAAGATGAACCAAAAACATTTCTTACTTTTTTAACTGATGTTGTCGATCCAAAATTTAACCTTTCAACTTAAACCTGCAGTTTAATGATAATAAATATCCAGCGACTTCCATCTATATAATTCGAAAAAATTGATACCCGTTAGCCCTTAATACTTTGCTTTGTGTCTATTTCTAAGACATAAATTTTCTTATTTTTGACAAACTTTACCTTATTTCCAAGGACCTCAAACCCACACCTATTCTGCCAAGCATTAGTAAGCTTATCAATAAACTTTCTTGTCTTATCTGGCTCTTTATTAGGTCCACCTAGATGTGGATCCGCTGTTTTAAATTTCACCTTTCCTGGTTTGTGAAATTGGTCTTTCGATTTAACTTTAATATATGTTAAGCCGTCAGGTACGAACAAAGAAAAAGTATCTCCGTGATTAAAGCTTTCATAAGGTTCATTACAGATATCTTTATTTTTAAAATAAAATTTATTGTCTTCAAGAATTCCTCTGTGAACGCCTGGCAAGTACTTTAGTGATAGCAGTTTATTTATATACCAATATGAAAATTTTGAAGATACATCTATTGGACTACCAAAATGCCTGGAATTTAATATTCTCAATGATTTTAGTTTCGGATCAAGCCTAAATGGCAAGGCATCTACTTGGTCTTCAAACATTACTCTTCTCTCGCCATATCTATAATCGGAAAATAGCAAAAATAAATCCTTGGATATGAAGTTCGAATCAGGAAAAAAAACTGCATAATTACGACCTGGTAGGGATTCTTCAATCAAACTTCTAAAACCTAAGTTGATTTTTGATGAAGATGTATAAAGCTCTTTATTTTTATAGCCCTTCACAGAAATCAATATAATTAAAACGACAGATGCGATAATTGTTTTCAATTGTATTTTTTCTTCTGCTTCTGAACGAGGTAGCAATAGGACAATAAACCCTAAAAATGGCAAATAGTTTCTGGTTGCTATACCAACTTCATTGTAAGTAGCTCCCTTCAGGAAAGCACTTATTAGGCTATAAATAACTACTAGCAGAAAAGAACTAGACATAAAAATATATGCGGACTTATAGGTCGTATTCCTTCTATGCTTTTTTATTGCCCTAGAAAGATTGAACCTAATTGCTAAGAAAACTAATGCCACCACGAATACAAGCCCAGCTAATAAAGGTATTAGGCCTACCTCATTTAATTCTTGAAAAGGGGTTTGTTGAAATAAATATAATTCGCTGAAAGAAGTCGACGTAAAATGAGTTACCCAAAAAGGAAGCATAGGAAGAATTGGAAAAGCAAAAGCCCCAAAAAAGCAGAAAAATATGACCAACACCAATAAAACTAAAAACATTGGACTAGTTGAACCAATATCATTCTTCTTTAAGAAAAGTGATGCTATAAGAAAAGGAACCACTAAGAGGATTGCGGAGAATTTAATGGATACTGCAAAAGCCAGAGCTACACTATACCAGAAGAGGGTAACCTTGCTACTTCCCGAGGTACCTATTTTTAAGCCAAGGGAACAAACAATTATGCCAACACCAATCAATATTCCGTTTGGCGACATTATTTCCAAAAAGTAATTGCTAGCTGGGAATAGAAATAGAAAAGAAATAAATAAAATAGTAAACAATAAGGATGTTCTAACTATTAATAGAAGCCCCAGATATATCATAGAAAAATTTAATATCATGACAACAACCCTAGATTGGAGCAGCAAATATTCTGGGTCTTCGTTAAATGGAAGAATTGAGAGGAGGAACGAGGAAATAAACACTAGTGGAACGCCAGGGTGCATATAATCTACTTGATAACCATTTGCATATGCACTGACTATGCCCGAAAAATACGTTGGCTCAGAGTCATAAATAACATGAAAATAAGGGCTTGGAAAAAATATACCTAGTGACACTATTAAGATTAATAAAAATATCCCATAAATGTACAATGAAAAAAAATTATTGCGTTGAAATTGGCGCATAAATTTTTACGATAACATCTCTTGTAAGTGTATTAAAAAATTAACAGTAGAGTTTTTTCTTATATAAATATAATAAGAGTTGCAACTCATATGTATTTCGTTATACCTGGTACGCGCAAGTTACCAAATGTAAGGAGCGAACCAAAAAAATAGCACAACAAACCAGAGCAGGTCATCCAGGTGATGTGCTAATAATTGCCACCTGTTTTTCATTTTCTAAAAAAAGATATAAAGTTATTGTTGCTCTAACCATAATTGAAACATCAAAACATTCCATAAATAATGGCCCAAGTTCCGGTGGCCCGACAAGTGTTCCTTCCAAAGAGCTCGAATCGGTTCTGGATAAAATATGCCTTCCGCTTTTAAGCGACTTTCATTGAGTAAAGCTTCGGCCCAATCTTTGAGTGGACCGCGTAACCAATCGTGAATGGGGATGCCAAATCCCATTTTGGGGCGGTCAATCAATTCTCTTGGTACATATCGATACAAGATTTGGCATAGTGGCCATTTAGTTTCTCCATCGCGAATTTTTAGTGTTTGTGGAAGTGTCCAGGCAAACTCCACTATACGATGATCTAGAAAAGGCACACGGGTTTCCAGGGAGACGCCCATAGCTGCACGATCAACTTTCACCAGAATATCGTCAGGCAAATAGGTAACTAGATCAAGTGCCATCATCCGCTGGACATTATCCAAACCAGTAAAGTCAGGCATCTTTCCGGTCAACAAGGTATCGGGCTCACGACCACTAATAATAAGCGACTCTGGATTGGAAAAGAATGATACCAGTCTAAGATATAGCTCATCAATAGACCGACTCGTCATTACACCAGCGCCTTTGTGCAGCTTATCTCCGATATTAACAAAGCGGCTCATGCCAGGGATATACTCAGACAACTTGTTCCAAGCTTGAGGAGGAATTACTTCAATTCCCTGAGCAGCTAATTTTCTTAATGATCTGGGGAATAAGCTTAGTTTGCGCCACATATCACCTGTCATCTTATAACGGTTGTAACCTCCAAACAGTTCATCTCCAGCGTCCCCAGAGAGAGCTACAGTGACATGTTGCTTGGCAAGTTGAGCCACCAGAAAAGTAGGAATTTGTGAAGAGTCAGAAAAAGGCTCATCGTAGAGGGAAGGTAAACTAGCAATCACCTCTCTTGCAATATTTGATGGTACATATAACTCAGTATGATCAGTACCTAAGTGCTGGGCAACTGCTTTGGCATAGATGGCTTCGTTATAACCATCTTCGTCAAAACCGATGGAAAAGGTCTTTATTTTCTGACTCGATTGCGATTGCATCAATGCCACCACTGTGGACGAGTCTTTCCCTCCTGAAAGAAAAGCACCTAGAGGAACATCTGCAACCATTTGCTGCTTTATCGAATCCTTGGTTAAACGTTCAAGCTCATCAACAGCTTCTACCGGTGTTCCAGAAAAAGGAGAATCAATACCTTTTTTGATCGAATTAACCGCAGACCAATATTTCCAGGTTGTTGGTTCTGGTTGAGTCAGGGAGCAGCTGAGAAGACAACCTGGCTCCAACTTTCTAATGCCTGTATAAATGGAATAAGGGGCGGGTATATAGCTGTGGCGCATAAAAAGACAAACAGAGTCTCTATTTATTTCCGCTTTAAATGCTGGATGCATCTTAAGTGCTTTTAGTTCTGAGCCAAATAGAAAGTTATCGTCCTGCCATCCATAATAGAGGGGTTTTTCTCCAATACGATCTCGACCCAAGATTAAAGTTTGTTCTGTATTGTCCCATACGGCAAAAGCGAACATGCCCACAACGCGTTCTATTGCCTCCTGTATGCCCCATTCATCAAATCCTGTCAGAAGAATTTCCGTGTCAGAATGACCTCGCCATGATGCAACTCTCAGCTCCTGCCTCAGCGTCATATGGTTATATACTTCACCGTTAAAGGCAATCACATAGCGACCACTAGGGGAAATCATGGGTTGGTGACCTGCAGAGGACAAGTCTAATACCGACAGACGACGATGTCCCAAGGCAATACGATTATCTACATCACACCAGTATCCTTCATCATCTGGCCCACGGTAAGTAATCGAATCGGCCATGCGTTTAAGTAAGGATTCGGTACTCTTCTGTCCTTCGGAGGGAACTTCGCCTAAAAAACCAACAAAACCACACATTACTTCGTTCTCCCGCTTTTTGAGATATACAAACCTACAACCCATGAACACGAAGTGTTGGACTTTATTCTCTTTGTAAAAAGTATAAACCCAACTTTTTTGTTTTGATCACCAAGTTCACAGGTCAGAAGAACCCTAAAAACCCTCATATTCATTTTCAGCAATTAGTTCTTCTCAGCACTTCTATTTATACTGGAAGCCATTTACCTTCTCACCAAAATAATTGAGTACCTTAATTTTCCAACTCTTAGTTGTGCTACTTTTTTAGTAACGAAGTAGTCAGTTTAAATATGGCGGGGTATTGAGCGGGAGCAAGAAAAGGTAAAAGGTTTAGTAAAAGTTTTTACTATAATAGATCCGAAAAAGGTATCGCGCAGATTGCCTGCAATTCTTAACTTCAAAACAATCTCGATTAATAGATGTGCTACTTTTCGTTCCCCAATTTCATTTACCGCTAGGATACGAAGTTCAACGTAATTCTTATATCTCACATAAGTTCAAAATTCAAAGAAAAAAGAGGGCAGGATGCTTAAAGCTTATTATTTTGATCATGTCTAAAAATTGACCTACAGAACAAGTCTGATTTCGGAAGACGACGTTGGCCTAAAAAGAATCAGTTAATCTAAATCATACTGAAAAATACATACGGCCTGATACCATTTTGGGGGAGGATTTGATGAAAAACCCCTCAACCTCGGCAACAGTAAATTGCTAATATTAGCCATCCTCTTTAGTAATCAACGTCAATGATCGACCTAGAATAATATTTGGTTTTATAAATCCATTGAGTTAATCTTCAAATAGAAAAATTTACTAACTATTTCAATTCAAAGCCGAATTCACCTAAGATAGAAAAGATCGCAAATGACTGACAACATTTTGCCATGTGGCGTCGGGTTTCTCATACCAACTTATAATCCATCTGAAAGCTTGGTCTTAGTTGTTGCGGGTCTTAAAAGATTAATTGCTGAAAAGGGGATGAATGCAAAACTTTTTCCAATATTGATAGTCGATGATGGTTCAACAAAAGAAGAAAGCCTGAATATTTTAAACAAACTTAAATGTGATGGATTTCAGATATTGACTCATCCATGCAATCAAGGGAAGGGGGGCGCTATTAAAGCCGGGCTCAGATCTTTTTCCTCATTCGATCCACCACTGTCTGGAGTTTGTACCTTGGATGCAGATGGCCAACACGCGCCCGATGATGCTTTAAGCTTGGCTATGCATTTTATTGATAACGGAGCTAGCAGTTTCATCCTTGGAGTTCGTTCTTTTGGAGATGATGTACCCCTTCGCAGTAGATTTGGCAATATTTTCACACGAAAGATTTTTCGTCTTTTGTCAGGCAAGCAAATTTTGGACACTCAAACCGGCTTGCGAATAATCCCGCGAGCTCTCTTTGTTGACTTGATTCGGATAGAAAGTGAAAAATATGACTATGAAATGGAAGCACTCTTGTTTGTAGCTTCTAAAGGTTTTCCTTTGGAGCAAATTCCAATTCAAACTATTTACGAGGAAGGAAATCCATCTTCCCACTTTAACCCTGTGCTGGATTCCATTTTAATCTACTTTGTGTTCTTCCGGTATTTGGCCGGAGTTTTTGTGGCGGCGTTTATAGATTATTTGATTTTTTATTTGCTAATTGCCTCTAATAAATCGATACTTACTTCTTTAGCCGTTGCCCGTTCGGTGTCCATTTTTATCTTTTTTACACTTGCACGCAAAATTATATTTCTTTCTGAGAAGAAACCCTTTTTAAGGTTTTTTCAATTCCTGCCTCTAGTTGTTTTCAATATTTTCTATGTGAATATGTTTGTAGGGTATTATCAGTCCAATTTTTTAGGAAGCGCAATATTTTCGAAAGTTGTAGGGGATCTTTCCTTTTTTGTTTTAAGTTTTTTGCTTCAGAGGTTTGTTATTTTTCGAGCAGATAATTAGAGTTTATGAGCATAATGCCTAGCCGATCATACAGAGAACTAATAAAATTAGCCTATAAAAAAACAACTCATAGAAGAGGTTGGGCGGAAAGTTTCAACCTGTTTTGTTGTAGAAACCTTGAGCGGAACTACAAAAAATGGGAAGTAATTGGAACACAAAAGGCTTGTCTTGAAATTGGAGGGGGAAAGTTTCCGCACATTCTGCATAACCTTTCTGGAAACTGGAAAAAGGTAACTGTAGATGTTTCTTCAGAGGATGTCCAAGATGAAGGGCGGCTATTGAAGGTAACCGGAAACGCATCTTCCTTACCCTTTTCAAATACCACCTTTGATCGAATAGTGGCCATTCATTCCTTGGAGCATATTTTGAATCTTGATCAAACTTGTCACGAATTTTCACGTGTATTAAAAACGGGAGGTATTCTTTCGGTTATTTTACCTTGTGATCCTGGATTTTTATGGAGTATAGCGCAATTATTCAGTCGGTGGCAGGTTGGGATGTCTCGGAAAGAGTACGATTATTTTCTTGCAAATCAACACGTGAATCCTGTTTATAACGTTCTCGCCATTTTAAACTTTCATTATGTTCAAAAACATTTGGATTATTACCCTTTGACCATACTTCCATTCAGACACCTAAACTTTACCATTGTGGGGCATTGGCAAAAACCCTAGTTGAGTAATTTCTATTTCACCCAATGAAAAAGAGTGGAAGTTGTTGGCACCAGTATCTTTGGAATTTTAATCCAAGGAAAACGTAGAATAACAGGTATAAATTTAAAAGCTTGGGTGTTGAAGCTAAGGTAGCTCTCTTTTAAGGGCGTAAATTTGTTAGACTCAAGAGTTTGAATTATTTCCTCTTTTGTGTACATAAAAGCATCCAATCGTTCCTTCAACAGTTTCCTTCCTGCATTCCAATATAAACTTTGAAGCTTGCTTGCCCATGGGTTGAGTGTCATTTCAATAATAAAAATGGAACCACCTGGTTGTAATATTCTCCTGCATTCGGACAATGCTTTTTGTACGTTTTCCTTATTTATGTCCATATTGTTACCCACAAAATGATGAATTGCGTAAAAGTATATTGCCGCACTAATTTTATTAGACTGCACCGGTAACCTTTCTGCATTGCTACATACTCGGATATCTGCCATTTTATTCTCACGCATCGATGGAAAAGAAGGATCTATTGCTATAACATTTGCTCCCTCAGGTCGCGAATAATATACTGTCCGGCCACAACCTATATCCAGAATTTTATCGCCTTGCTTCAGCTCTTTTTCTATTATCTTCGACTGATTTAAATGTGAGAAGGACCATAGAGCCTCGCTTTTTTCTCCTTCTAGTAGTAATTCACATGGCATGTCAAAAAAACTTGGTTGGACTTTATCCTGCATCATTAAAACGTCATCTATGATTTCGATTATTTTATTACACTTGGTGCATTGCAGGGTTTTCCCGGCTTCGACTGACAGGTCTCCTAAGCATTCAGGGCAGGCAAGTATGTCGATCGCATTATTCATCATCTTTTATTGCACCCATTTTTTTATTTTGCTTAAGGTAAGCTGATTAATAATAACAAATATTAAGATTTAAGGTTGTTAATTATGTTAGAGATCAATTCTACTAATTACGGTAAGTTGATTGGCTGAAAAGAATGTGGTTTAATAAATAGCCTACCTATTATTGGGAATTTCAAAAACATAATTTTTGAAGGAGGTTAATGATGCGGCTTGAACCTGGTTACGATAAGTGTGTAAATAGGCGGATAGGGGTTTACCACTCGATATCAGGGGATTGTGCTCAGTCTGGTAAAAATTTAGTTGGCTTCATTGTTCAAACAAAAAAACAAAAAACAAAATTCCCCGAAAAATAGGACATCCAGATGCTGACTATCAGAGGGCACCTCAAGACCCATGTAGTCTGGTACACACTTTTTTTTGTATACACCGCCATTGCCTTTTTTAACCTTTATAAGGGAAGCGTCCAGTCGCCTGACACAGCAACCCATATAAAATGGGCCAAAATTCTGATTGGCCACGAATTCAATTTTTTGGCTTTCTACAGTGATGTCAGTTTTCCTGTTCCACCTTTTTTTTACACAATTCCAATAACTGCTTTAGCGATTCTTATATCAACATTTGATGAGCATTGGGTTATTGCGTTTCAAAGCCTAAACCTTGTTGCACTTTTCTTTATTCTTTTTCTTTTCGTTAAGATTATCCTTCATCTAAATGTCCGTCAGTGGTTGGCTTCTCTGTCTTTACTGGTCTTTTTTATTTCTGTTGATTACTTATTATGGCCAAGATACATATTGACAGATACTCTATTTTCAGCAACGGTAATGTTTGCGATTTATACTGTGATAGTGGGCACTAATAACCGCCTCGGTTATTATGTATTGATTGTTTGTTCATCATTCCTTTTATTATTTTCGAGACCCGCATCACCAATATTCATAGCAGTGTTTTTATTTTTTGGTTTTTTGATAGACTTAAGCCAAAGGATACTGATTAAAAAAACATTATTTTTTCGCTTAGGTATCCTTACATTTTTTGCATCAACGCTCTATAGTGTTGTGCTCACGGCATATGCTTCGGGGGCTTTTGAGAGTTCTGTGCTCGAGTTTTGGCAGTACTATAATGAGAAAGGTATTGTGATTTGGGATAGGCCAGAAACAAATATTGTCTATGAGGCTACTTATTTAGGAATAGCAAAGTTACATCTTTTAAGAATGGTTGGTTTTTTCAATCCATTCTCAATCAATTTTTCATTGTTGCATAATGTGTTGAACGGTTTACACCTTCTAGGTTGTTACGTTGTTATTTTTGCATTATTCCATTATTCTTTCACGGATTTTGAGAAAAATAACAATCGTGCAAAGGCTATTGCATTGCTTTCGACATTAATAATTTTTGTAGCAATTACGACCTCATTTTTTGTGGTTGATTATGATTGGCGCTACCGTTATCCAATCATAGCACCGCTCATAATGTTAGCCACACTCATATGTGATAATTTTCTCAATTTAAGAGAACCAAAAATCTCTCATGGAATAGGGGGAAAAGTGGAGTAAAAGTTTTCCCAAAAAATGAAGATTACATTTTTGTTATTGATCCCTAAATAACAAACTACTAAAACCATTCCATTATAATCAGCATTTAATTTTCAATTTAACCCTGAGCTCTTAATTGGAAAAAGACGAAGTGATACAAACTGTACAAATATACTCTTCACCCAGCGGAAAAACTGGCGAAAACCACGAAAATGGCCGTATTCATCTAAAGTAAGTAAAACAAAAAAGATAAATATCAGCCGGGGATCGGCATTTCTATCAGACATATGAACTATCGTAAACATTGTTATCTGTAAATCACCAAAGTGACCATTATTGATAGCATCTTTGAGTGCTCCTGGAGGAATATCTATCACGAATTTGATGTTTGCCGATAATCCTTTTTTCAAAGAACACTTGCCTTTCCAGGAAATTGTGTAGGACTGATTTTCAAGGCGAAAACCAATTCCAGATGGAAACATCAAACGAAAAACAAAGCTGAATTTTTTCATTTTTTCTTCTAACTTATCCTCATCAACCTTGCTTAAAGACTGGTTTCTGTCTATCTGCTCTTGAGCCTTTCCCAAAGATGATGCGCGTTCACCGGGGCCCTCATAGTCATCAACAGACACAAACTCAGAGCAAAAACTATTTAAATCTAGCGTTGTATATGGATGGAGCAATGTTGTTTTCGAGTCCCACCCATTTTTAATATCCTCAAAAGTTACTTTGTATTCATTTGCCCACATACTATCATCCCTTTTAAATATTACTTGACTGGCAAAGGGAATAAAAATATCCGGCTTCATTATATTGCAGGATCTATTTATATGTTTGACAAACCCTTTCTTGGAAACTATTGAAACAGTTTTTCCCGATCTGCGAAAACTATTTACGATGGAAGCCGATGAATAACTACTGAGAAGTATAAATTTTTTTCTTGACTGTTTTGCTGTCTTAGAAACCGTTTTCATTAGCCGAACAGAAGCCTTTGCATCGTTAAAGTTAGCGATAAATGAGGTTGGCGTTTCAATCAACAAAACACTGTCATCGATCAATACTGGCAAAGATAATATAGCTACACTAGGATGAATAAACTTCCATTCTCTCGGTTTTATCACGCCGGCCTTAAAATCATGAGATCTTAGGTAAGAAATGAAGCCTGTCTCAGGTAAGTCAGGGAATAAGTACTGAGGCGTATTACCAAGAGTTCTGATTGACGGCATGTGAAAATGGTCTGGGTGTTCATGGGTTATATAAATAGTGGGTACCTTTTGTAGTTCATCCCTAAGGTTTTTATTCGGATAATTCTGAATCCACCAACTTCTCCAATAGGCAGATCCAACCAACCAGGGATCAGTCAGGAGAATAGGACAATAATTCACGTCTCGTATTAATATGCTGGCATGACCAATAGTTTGCAAATACATAAAAACTGCTTTCTTTACATTATTTGACGGACTCCAACCAAGCCTCAAATATCAAGCCCACAATGAACTAGCGAATTATCCCTAACCTCAAAAACATGAGTCAAGCTCGGAGTATTATAATTTCAAAAAATCCCTAAAAGTCCGCACATCATTTTTTAAACTTCATAAAATTTAATATTATTTTCATGATGGCGTATAAAGAAAAAACAGAAGTCACAACCTAAGAAAACTCGGAGAAATCAACTCGCACACACAACGATTCACAAAGAATTCTTTTTAAATAACCGTCTATATTGACCTTCACATAATATTACATACAGTCTTTCCTGTTTATGCTTTCTTCGCTACAACATAAACAATATCGTTTGGCAAAAATCTTAGTATAGGTAACAACAAGGCAACACCAATGTATATAAAAGCAGAAACAATCCTACCGAGGCGCCTATCGTAGGAAATTCTTGGATACAAACCATTTAAGCGTATTGTTGGTAAAGTTCCCTTAGTTTTAACATTAAACTTATTACTCTCTAAAAAACTTGTAAGGTTTGGCAAGTTAAAGTAATGCAAATGCGGGGAAGGAAAACCCTTTTGCCACAAGCGATAAAAAAATTTAGGCAGCCCAAACTTACAGAATATCTTAGATAGACAATATGCTACTCCATTATTGCTTGGTAAATTGAGCACTAACAAACCATCATCATTCAGATGTTCATGACAGTACGCAAGAGTGCGCTTGATATCTGGAATATGCTCAATGACATCATTAAACACAATGACATCAAATTTCTCACAATCCCCAAGTGCTTGAGGAAAATAACCCATACGAATTGCTAGGTTACGGCGGGAAGTTTTTTCAAAAATTCTCTTGTCCGGCTCTAAGCCAAGAACCTCAAAGTCATCCCCGACTGTTTCAATAAACCATCCATGCGCACATCCCACATCAAGCAGACTCCCACCGTTTGGTTTTAACGACTTAATCTTTTCTGCGATTATAGTGAAGTTACTTTTACGTAATTCGCGCAAACCTTTTTCCCTCGCATTTTCATCAATAAGTTGGTGCGTTAAATGCGAGTTGATTGTTTGCTGTAAGTTTGCTTTTTCATAGCCACAATTCTTGCATAGCAAATGCCATGACTTATACCCTGCAGTCAATTCGCTCTCGCATACGAGACAAGTATTATCACCCACGGACACACCTCTTATTGATACATAGGAAAGTACTAATCACGATCTTCTCTTTATTAGTGGGCAGTTATTTAAGCGACATTTTTTTCTAAAAGTCTACCGGACTGAGATAGCCGAGATAGGATTGCGGCGTTGCCGATTCTAAAACACTTTGGTTTATTCAAAAATAGCCATTTTTACTTCTTGACGAGTATCGCAAGTTTTTCCGTGAATCAATTTATAGCAGGGTTTTGGCTATGTCAATCACCTTTGATACTCTTAGGTTTCCCAATCTTAATTGGATTTTTCATTCATTGCTTGCGTATTTATTCATCAAGAATAGAGTGGCTCTGATTGTAATATATTGTGTGATGGCTTATTTTTCTTTGATATGCTCCTATCTAGATTTAAAATTACCCAGGGTTAATCAGCGGAATATTTTTGACAATGTGAGTATTTGAATAGGTTGGTAAGTATTGTCGTACGAGTTCGTTGTTATTTTCATTCAACACAAGTCTACCGAGCTAGTTCTATGTAATGAACTAGGTTATTTTGACTTGCCAAGTGGCGCGGTTAAAGGTTCGGAGATTGATCGTGATGGATATTAGTGTCGTGGTTACATGGCTTCTGGTTCTGACGATATGGTTATTACCATTTTATTCGCGCGAATTCCGGAATAGCACACAACTGATGCTTGCTTATTGGTTTGTGCTTATTCCCCATCAGGCTGTGGCATTTACTAATGCCTTTTTGTTTACAACTTTGAGAGCTGATCAAGATGCACGGTCATTTCATAATCATGGAGTGATGATTGCTCAGTCTGAAAACTTCATATTTCCTATAGGTGACATCTTTTACAGAAATATGCTGGGTGTTATTTATTGGATATTCGATCCTTCTCTAATATTAGGTCAGCAATTCTCCATTTTGGCATTTTCAATTTCCTGTATAGTTTTGATTCAACTGCTCAGTCAGCTGGAATTGTCTCGTTATAAGGTTCCCATTCTGCTTGTTTTTGGTGCATTACCCACAATGGTTTTCATAAATCCTCTCACCCTGCGAGAACCATATGAGATAATGTTTTTTTTGCTGGCTGTTTATTTTGGTCTGAAAATGCATATGACTGGAGGTATCAATCGCTATCTCCTTTTTATGATTATTTCAGTCGCGTGTATGGCAGCATTTCACCAGGCCTTATGCTTTTATGCATTATTTTTGGTTGCTCTGTTTTTACTATGGTCTCCTCGGCCTGTTTCTCGTTTGCTGAATATAAAAAAGTTGCGTTTAATCGTATTCCTCGTTGTGCCTGCTTTAATACTAGCCATTCCTTATTTTACTGCTGTAACTAGTCCGATATCGAGACTTTTAACGGGTGATATTAAGGAATTATTGGATAGTATCTCAACCTATCGTAATGCCTCGTCTATTACACGAGCTTCTTATGGTCTTTCTTTTGACTCCTCTTCATCTTTTATGGTTATTTATTCCACTTTCAAATTGTATCTATATTACCTGTTTGCCCCCTTCCCATGGAAGGTCAGCAATGCTCTGGATGTTTATGCCTCGATGGAATCTCTTTTGCGCTTGGTGCTTATTTGCTTTGCTTTGAAGAATTGGCGCAATGCCTATGGAACGCAGCGTCGACTGCTAGGCCTGATGTTGATTTTATACTTTAGCATGACTTTTTTGTGGGCACTTGGCACGACAAATTATGGGCAGGCTATAAGACACAATATGCTGAGTTGGTGGATTCTTGTCATTACCGGGTTACCGTTGTTGATGGAAACGTTGAAACGATCTTTTCCAGGCTTACTCATACGCAGACAATAAAACTTTTTTAGGATCTGTTGAGAAAGCATTGAAGCCGGGTGGGTTGTTCTGATTGGAGTAACGAAGTTTGCTAACAATAAAGTTAGCTATCATGGTTATCCGCAGTCTTATGAGTTCAGGTATTTCAGAGAACATGTAAAAGGGCGGAGCATCTGAGTCAACCATTTACCATGATCGAGTTTAATTACGCTAATGATGTAATTATTGGATGTTTTTATGACGGATAGTAGAAATTCTCATCGCAAGCGAGTTTGCATTGTAGCTACAGTTCCTTTTGTCCTAAAGTGGTTTATGACTCCTCATATCATCTTACTTAGGGATAGGTGTGATCTGACTTTAGTGGCAAATGGTTCTTCGGAAGGGTTAGAAGAATTGCTTAGTCGATCTGTTTCTTATGTACAGATGCCAATTATGCGTAAAATTTCTATTAAAGATGATATTTTTTCGCTAATTAAACTGTGGCGGTTTTTTAGAAAAGAAAAATTTGACTGTGTTTACTCGATTATGCCGAAGGCGGGTTTTTTATCTATGCTGGCTGCCTTTTTTGCTGGTATTCCGACCCGCATATGTGTCTTCAACGGTGAGGTATGGGCGAATAAAATAGGTTTAAAGCGTAGTTTTCTAAAGTTTTTAGATAAGGTTACGGTACGTTTTGCAACAATTGTACTTGCGGTAGGACCTTCCCAACGTAAAGTTTTAATTCAAAATAATATTATAAAGGAAGATAAGGTTGATGTAATTGCTGATGGATCAATTGCTGGAGTTAATTTAGATCGCTTCAAACTCAATACTAGTGTTCGTCATCAAATTAGGTCGCAGAATAAAATTGAAAACGATGCGACTGTATTTTTATTTGTTGGTCGATTAGCCCCGGATAAGGGCCTGTTGGATTTATTTCGAGCTTTTTCAGAAGCTGCAGAGCAAAACCCAAATGTTCATTTAATGATTGTTGGGCCCGATGAAGCAGACTTTGATAAAGTAATTTCTTCCACTCTTGTACCCCGTTTTGAAGGGAGAATTCATAGGTTCGGGTTTACTACCTATCCCGAAAACTATATGTCTGCTGCTGATGTGATGTGTTTGCCTAGCTATCGGGAAGGTTTTAGTACGGCATTAATTGAAGCTGCATCAATGGGCTTGCCCGCGATTGCTTCTCGTATTTATGGTGTAGTTGATGTCGTGATTGATGGTGGTACGGGAATTCTTCATAAACCTGCTGCAGAGCATGAGATAGCGGCGGCTATGTTATTTTTAGCTGATAACGAAAAACTGCGTCAACATATGGGTACTGCTGCACGTCTGAGGGCAATTGAATTTTTTTCCGAAGAGCATGTAATGAAAGCATTTTCTCAATTCTATAATGAGACGTTTTTGGAATTGGAAAAGGCTGAAGGGTACAAAAAGCCAAAGCTGCTATTTGTAGTAACCGAAGACTGGTATTTTGTCTCCCATCGTCTTTCGCTTGCAGTGGAGGCTAGCAAAATAGGATATGAAGTTTCTGTTGTCACCCGAATTAAGAATCATGCAGAAATTATCAAAGAAGCCGGAGTTCGTTTAATTCCCTTTAAATTATCACGACGCATTGGTAATCCATTGATGGAATTACTGGGATTATTTTCTTTGTATCGTCAGGAGTGTCCGGATATTGTACATCACGTGGGCATCAAACCTGTTTTTTTGGGTAAAATAGCGGCTTGGCTGGCAGGTTTTCCTAACCAAGTTAATGCGGTAGCAGGTTTGGGGTGGTTGTTTATTTCACGAAGCCTAATGGCACGATGGTTTAATCCGTTGATACGTTGGATTTTATTTCGTTTGTTGAGTGGCCCTTGTGGCCGTGTGATTGTACAAAACCCAGATGAAGCGGAGTTGCTCAAAAAAGCAGGGGTGAAAGGATCTAATATGCGGATGATTCGCGGTGCTGGAGTGGATACTTCAGAGTTTTCGTTTTCCCCTGCGCCACCCGAACCCATATGTGTGGTGTTAGCCTCTCGTATGTTATGGGACAAAGGTGTTGGAGAGTATGTTGATGCGGCTCGTCAATTGATACAGGATGGTGTGGAGGCTAGGTTTATTCTGGTGGGCGATCCGGACCCAGACAATCCAACCTCAATACCAGAAAAGACTTTGTCTGCTTGGCAGAAGGAAAAAGTCATAGAGTGGTGGGGCCATCGCGATGATATGGTTACCGTTTTTCACGCGGCCCATATTGTGTGCCTTCCCTCATACAGGGAAGGTTTACCCAAAGTACTACTTGAAGCCGCCGCCTGCGGTAGACCTATTGTTACAACAGATGTCCCGGGTTGCAGAGAGGTGGTTTGTGAAGGCGAAAATGGTCTATTAGTGCCAGCGCGCAACGCGCAGGCCCTGTCAGAAGCTTTGCGCTGTCTAATTAAGAACCATGAATTACGTGCCCAAATGGGACGTCGCAGTCGAGAAATTATGCTCAAGGAATTTTCTTCAGAGAAAGTCATTACTCAAACCTTGAGTGTCTATAAGGAGTTGATCGGGTGAGGGTGTTAGTGACTGGTGCTTCAGGTTTTGTGGGCAGTAAGTTGTGTGCTCATCTTATAGCAAAAGGGCATTCTGTCAGAGGCACGGTACGAAGGACATCAGATAAAAGCTTGCCGGGCGTGGATGTCCAAGTTGTTTCTGATTTGAGTGCTGATACGAACTGGAGTGAAGCACTTGCGGGTATCAATGCAGTGGTGCACTGCGCCGCTCGGGTCCATATCATGAATGAAGCATCTGTCGACCCATTGTCTGCATTCCGCGAGGCTAATGTGAAGGGCACTGCTTGTCTTGTTAAACAAGCAATTGATAGTGCTGTTAGAAGATTTGTTTATATAAGTAGTATTAAAGTGAATGGTGAGGTTACAGACGGAAATCCTTTTAGAGCAGATGACACCCCTGCACCCGAAGACCCATACGGTATCAGTAAATGGGAAGCGGAGCAGGCCTTGCGGGGCATTGCTGATAATACTGACCTGGATGTCGTGATTATAAGACCTCCTTTAATTTATGGCCCAGGTGTTAGCGCCAATTTTCGCAAGTTAATGCAGGTGGTTATGTTGGGCGTGCCACTGCCCTTGGGGGCTATTAGTAATAGTAGAAGCATGGTGGCTTTGGAAAACCTGGTTGACCTAATCGAGACTTGCTTGGATCATCCGGAGGCCGTGGACCAGACCTTTCTGGTCAGTGATGGAGAAGACCTTTCAATAAAGTCCTTACTCCAACGTACAGGCGTAGCACTGGGCAAGCCTGCACGCTTGATACCGGTCCCCGTATCGGTGTTATGGGTGATATCGCGATTGTTTGGAAGGGCAGATTTTGCACAGCGATTGTGTGGTTCTTTGCAGCTTGATATCAGTAAAACCCGGGATTGCCTGGGTTGGTCACCACCCGTTTCATTCGATGACGCTCTGCGTAAGACAGTGAAATATTTTCTGTCTCACTGAAATGATACCTAGAGATAATACCTTTTGCGTTGCCATATTTATTAAGGTCTTATTGAGGGACGGATTTATGATATGAAAAGGTTTTTTGACTTAATGATGTTTGTGTTTGCTTTGATGATATTTTTGGTGCCCGGTGTTTTGGTGGTCCTAGTTGTATGGTTGACTTCTAAAGGGCCTGTCATTTATTGGTCTGATAGAGTTGGGCAATACAATAAGATTTTTAAGATGCCAAAATTCCGCACCATGAAGGTCAACACACCTGCCGTTGCCACACATTTAATGTTAAATGCCGAGCATTACCTTACTCCTCTTGGTTCTTTTATTCGCAAATACAGTCTCGATGAATTGCCTCAGCTATGGTGCATCATGAAAGGAGAAATGTCGTTTGTAGGGCCGCGTCCGGCTTTGTTTAACCAAGATGATTTGATTCAGCTTCGTACCGAAAAGGGTATCGATAAACTAGTTCCTGGGTTGACGGGATGGGCTCAGGTTAATGGGCGTGATGAATTGCCTATTCCCCTTAAAGTCGACTTAGATGTAGAGTATATGAAGCGTCAATCCCATGGGTTAGATTTATATATTTTATGGTTAACTTTTTTAAAAGTTATTTGTGGTGATGCGGTGTCACACTAATTTCAACTCATAGGCTACCTCAAAAAGTGATTATATTTATCACTTACTGAGCAAACTCATAAACTATTGTTCTTGGAAGTTCCTTCCGCGGTGAATTGTAGAAGTAGTTGTCGTATTTTTTCACCACTGGGGTTGAGTTGCGGTTTTAGTTGATCTAATATCTTTTCAACCCTTGACCACTCGCAGAAATTTTCCTGAGCTTGTAAAATCATGGGGTGCTCAGTGCTGGTAATTATTTTGCCGATAAAGAGCTCCTCGTGAATTTTTTCCCCTTTCTGCAAACCGGTGTATTGAATCGCAATGCCTGATTCTGACGCACTGCTTTCATCCGTTTTCAAATGGTGCCCGGACAAATAAACAAGTTGTTTTGCTAGGGAAAGAATTGAGATCGGATCACCCATATCGAGAGCAAAAATACTACAGTTTTTATCCCAGTTGATAGAGCCTGCTTGTAATACTAGCTGACTGGCTTCTGATATGGTCATAAAAAATCGAGTGACTTCTGGATGTGTGATAGTGATGGGGCCACCCGAGGCAATCTGTCTTTGAAACAAGGGAATTACAGAGCCTGAGGAGCCTAATACATTACCAAATCGAACTATGACAAAGCGCGTGTTTTTCCTTTCCCCAACATTTTCTGATGGATATTTTTGGGAGAGCCCTTGAACTACGAGTTCCGCAATACGTTTGGTCGCTCCCATTACACTGGTTGGGTGAACAGCCTTATCCGTGGAAATGAGGATGAAATTTTCTACCTGTAGATCAAGGGCGGCTTGGCCAACATTATAAGTGCCAAATATGTTGTTCTGTACGCCTTCTTCAATATTGTTTTCGATGAGATTTACATGCTTGTAAGCTGCTGCATGGTAGATAGTGTTAATCTCGAAGTTTTTGATGATATTTTTTACATGCTGTTTGTTTGTTATGGATCCGAGGATGGGGATGATTTTAACGTTACAATTTGTGGCTTTGCATCGGCTGACCAATTCATTGTTGATTTTATAAAGGCTAGGTTCTGAATGCTCAAATAAAACGATAAGATTGGGATTAAGTCCCAGAATTTGGAGGCAGAGTTCAGAGCCTATTGATCCGCCGGCACCGGTCACCATTACGTTTTTATTGGTGATACAGCTTGCAAGAAGCTTCTGGTTCGGTTCCACAATTTCACGTGCCAACAAATCAGAAATATCAAGGTCTCGGATATCATTTAGTGTAGCTCTCCTTGAGGTAATATCATCGAGTGAAGGTATTGTTCTGACAGCTACTCTTTTGTTTTCGAGATATTTTAATAACTTTTTTCGTTTTTCGCCCCTTAAGCTAGGCGCTGCCAGCAATACCTCTAGAGAGCTTGTCTTAGTACGAATCCTTTCAATTTCTGTGCGCCCCCCCAAGACTTTCAGGTTTTTGACATAGTGATCATGTAATGTTTGATCGTCATCAATAAAGCCCAGTACCAGGATGTCTTTGTTTTGAGCTAATGATGCAGCTAACTCTATACCTGTTATCCCGGCACCATATATCAATACATTCTTTGCAGTGGGAGTGGTGGTCTTTGGGTTTTCTAATGAGGATGAGAACCAACGCAACACCTGTCGACTGCCGCCTATTGTCAACAACAAGGTCATCCAAAAAAGAATAGGAATAGAACGAGGAAACAAGTGATCTTGACTGCCAATGTAGTAAGGTAGAACAGTAACCGAGATCAGCAACCATAATAAAACTAGCATTGTGATGGCCTGAAGGATCGCTAACATAGCTTCATGCCCTATATAGCGAATTATTGCTCTATATAAACCGAGCCTTATAAAAATGGGTAGTCCAAGAATGGGTGCTAAAATAAACAGTAGCAATTGGTTTTGGTTTGGCCAGAACCATTCGCCCAAGCGCAAGGCAAATGCCAGCCACAGGGATAAGGTTATGAATAAGATATCTGCCGTGACCAGCAAAACCCGTTTTTTATTGCGAGAGAGATTGAGAATCCACATTTAGATTTTGGTTGAACCTTTTTTGATTTGCATTAGAGACTTTATTTGACTTGGTTCTATTTTTTCTTTTTAGAGTGTTGCTAGGGCATCTATTTTGTTGTTGGAAGTTATGCCTTGATAATTTTTTCAGATTTTATATTACCGCAGGCATTTCGGGTGTCCACAACCAGTTTTGAATTTTTTACTATATAGCCATAATCGTATTTCGAGTGGTCGGTCAGTATGATTATTAGGTCATAAAAACTTAGTTGCTCTAAGGCGATACTTTTCTTGCCAATAAACTGTTTATATTCTCTTCGGGGTTTTATTATGGGGATATAGGGATCGTTATAGTCTGTTTTGGCGCCCTGTTTCTCCAGTATTTCCATGATTTTAAAAGTAACCGATTCGCGATCATCATCCACATTTTTTTTGTAAGCCAATCCTAGCAACAGGATGTGGCTACCTGTTATACTTTTTCCCGATTGTCCAAGTGCAAACGATGTTTTCTGTATGACATAGTCGGGCATGGAAACATTCACCTCTCCCGCCTGTTCAATTAGGGGAGCGGAAACTCCACACTGTTTTGCCTTCCAATTGAGGTAAAAAGGGTCAATGGGGATACAATGGCCTCCCAACCCTGGTCCAGGGAAAAATGGCATAAAACCAAAAGGTTTAGTGCTGGATGCCTTGATCACATCCCATATGTCGATCTCCATTTTATCAAACACAATTTTAAGTTCATTAACGAGGGCAATATTTATCGATCGAAAAATATTTTCCAACAATTTTGTTGCCTCGGCAACCTTTGTGCTTGAAACCCGGACGGTTTTTTGAACTATGGATGAGTAAAGTGTATCGGTTAATTCCAAACTTTTTGGGGTGTTAGCCCCAATGACTTTTGGTATTGTAGACGTACTGAAATTCTTGTTATTGGGGTCTATTCGTTCCGGTGAGTAAGCAATATGGAAATCATGGTCGGCTTTGAGGCCACTACCAGATTCTAATTCTACGGCAAGTATTTCTTCGGTGGTTCCTGGATATGTGGAGGATTCCAGAATAATTAGCTGCCCTTTGCTAATATAGGGAGCGATTTCCCGTGCTGTAGCGAGAATATAACTCATATCGGGAGCACGGTTTTTTTTCAGGGGTGTAGGGACACATATTAAAATACAGTCAAGTTCTTTAATTAGGGAGAAGTCGGTCTCTCCCCGAAACTTTCCACTCTTTGTCAGAAGGTGGATATTTTCATCAGGAATATAGTTTATGTAGCTGCGCCCTTGAGATAACTGGTTGATTTTATTTTTGTCGATATCAAGTCCTGTCACCGAAAACCCAGCCTTACAGAATTCGATTACTAGGGGAAGTCCGACATATCCTAGACCGATAATTCCAACTGCAGCTTGTCGATTTTTTATTTTATTTAATAACACTAGCAGCCCTTACAATTTTTGTTTTTGGGGTTTTGGAAAATGGCGGGGCATTAGAATTAAAGATAAATTGTCTCATATCGAGCGTATTATATTCGTTTACTCAGTGGGCGCAAGTTCAACTTATTCTTCGCAAATCTTTAAAAAAAATAATCTCCAATAACTATTAAAGAAATTATGGTCAGTGGCAACAGGTGAATACTGTCCCGTAGCGCATACCCTCAATTAGCTATAAACCAAACAAAGCTAATCCAAGTATCCATTCTCCCAAGGAGCACCTGGTTCTCAGGCCAGAGGATTAACTGTAAATACTAATTAACCAAATATTTTAAATTTTTCATTAAGGAAGAGTTTTCCCTGCCAAAAAAATCATGTAACAAAACATAGTTTTTAAACATCTCGCTATAGACATTTTGGTTATGGGGATTCGGTTTGTATACTCTTTCAGCAGGCATAGTCATTTTATCAATAGCCTGCTCATAACTATCAAAGCCCCCCCCTTTTGAACCTACTGCCATGGCCCCAAGAATAGCTGCCCCCAAGGCTGTGGTTTGAGATGAAGCCGCGACTTTTATTTCCAATCCGCAAATATCCGAATAAACCTGCAAAAGAAGTTTATTACTAGTTAAACCACCACACGCTACAAGTTCTTTGATAGCTATCCCATTTTTTTCATAGGTATCAATAATTAACCGAGTACCAAAGGCAGTAGCCTCTATCATGGCTCGGTAAACATCCTCAGGTTTAGTATTTAACGTCAACCCCATTAATAGGCCATTAAGATGAGAGTTCATCAGTATGGACCGATTTCCGTTAAGCCAATCTAAAGCCAACAACCCATGTTCCCCAGGTTTTTGATTGATACATTTTTCCATTAATAGTTCATGAAGAGAAATTCCAAGTTTACTAGATTCATTATAATACTCTTCCGGAAGACCATAGTTTACCACCCAAGCAAAAATGTCTCCAACGGCCGACTGCCCAGACTCATATCCATAAAGCCCTGGAATAATTCCATCTTTTACCACTCCCGCAACACCTTCAATAAAAACTTCCTCTTTAGAAACCATCATATGGCAAGTTGAAGTTCCCATAGCCAAAACCATTTTTCCTGGGAAAGCCACACCTGAACCAACCACTGCGGCATGGGCATCAATAATTGAGACCCCCACAGAGGTCCCAGGAAGAAGATTCAATTGTGACGCGATATTTGATGTCAGTTTGCCAGCGTGTATTCCGACTGGATAAACCTTTTCATCAAGTTTATTTCTTAACTGGCTAAACCCTTTACCCAGTTTTTCTAAAAATAAGTGTGAAGGATAACTTTCTTTTTCATTCCATAGGGCTTTGTATCCTGCCTGGCATGCACTTCGTATTTCCCTGCCAGTAAGTTGCCAAACCAACCAATCCCCGCCCTCAATAAAACGTTGTGCGGCATTGAAACAATCTGGAGACTCCCTAAAAATTTGCAAAGCTTTTGGAAATAACCATTCGGAAGAAATAAGGCCACCATAACGTTTCAACCAAGGTTCTTTCTGTTGATTTGCTAAGCTATTGATCAAATCAGCTTCCGGCTGTGCTGCATGGTGCTTCCATAACTTTGGCCAAGCGTGAGGATCGCTTTTCCACTCGACTAAAAAACATAAAGGAGTGCCATCTTCTGTAGTAGGAAGAACAGTAGATGAAGTAAAACAAATTCCTATGCCTACAACTTCTTGAGGCTCTATATCACCTTCTCTAAGAGCGTTATGGACAACCTCTTTTAAACTTGACAACCAGTCAGAAGGGTTTTGCAGAGCCCAATTACTCCCCAAAACAACTGAGGTACCGGGAATTTTTTGGGTAATAACTCCGCCTCTATATTCTGAAATAGAAACAATCTTCTCTTCACCTGATGCCATATCTACCACCAGACAACGCACAGATTCTGTACCAAAATCTAAGCCCAAAGAGTATTTTCTTTTCTCTATCAAGTTAACCCCAAGCAAGAAAAATTCGAATTGCAGATACAAAGCAAAAAAAATTAAGAGTTTGCAATTATCACAAGCGTTTACTTTTTATGAAGAGGGTGGCCTCCAAATCCATTCCTCATAAGAGCTACCGCCTTAGCAGATACATTTTCTGAATCACGACTGCGATATAATGCAAATTCTGCCTGAGATATGACCGGAATCCAAATCTCTTTATCAAGTGCATACTCTAACGCCCATTTTACTTCACGAGTATCTTCGACATAGTCACTCAATGCTTCAAGTTTATTTTCTTGCAATCCACGGCCCATCAATTCAACCAACCAACTCCGGATCACCGACCCATGCGACCAGTTGTGCATAAGCCGGGATAAATCCAATTTATAATCTGAAGCTTGAAGCAGTGCCACCCCTTCCCCAATGGCCTGAAGCATACCGAATTCAATGGCATTATGTATAAGCTTCGTAAAATGACCAGCACCAGCAGGCCCCACATGCATGAACCCTTCGGGGACAGCAAGATCACGAAAAACAGGTTCAGCAATAGAGTAAGCCTCCTCATCCCCACCAATCATAAAGCAGGCACCATTGATGGCTCCCTCAACACCTCCGCTGGTCCCACAATCCAGAAAATAAATTCCTCGTTCCCTAAATTCCTCATAACGACAAATCGAGTTTTTCCAGTGCGAATTACCACCATCTATCAGAATATCTCCTTTCCCCAAGCATTGCTTTAATTCCTCACAAACATCTTCTACCGGGTTTCCATGAGGAATATAAAGGAATACTATTCGTGGAGAATCCAGCTCCGCAACCAAGCTCTGAACCGAATCTGCCGGGACTAATCCTTTTGCCTTAAGGTTATTCAATTCTTCATCAGACTTACTATAGCCAACTACCTGATGTCCCTTTTTCATTGCCTGAACAGTTAGGTTCCCGCCTATACGTCCCAATCCAATGATTCCAAATTTCATGACCAACTCTCCTCTTCTTTAATCCTTACACAAATAGTCGCCTTCAACCCCATGAGGCTTCCCTAGTATTTTCTATATTACAGCTGTTGTGTTTTATGGATATATCTCCCTTAACACCACACGCGCAGGCCCACCATCAGCTCCTTTTAGTTTGAGGGGCAAAGCGATCAGTTCGTATTCACCCATAGCAACACCGCTCAGGTTCAGCCCTTCAATTATAATCACCTGGTTTCGTAGCAACAAATGATGGATTGCATGATCGGGACTATCAAATCGTTCTATGGAGAGATAATCGATGCCCACAAGCTTCACACCCTGCTCTATTAAAAACTTTGCACCCTGCTCATTAATATGAACAAAGTCCCTTTGAAACTCTTTCTCGCCTTCCTCCCACAACTTTGAATTTATCGTTTTAAATAAAATACGTACGACACCTTCAAGGTCGAGTTTTTCCAGTTCAGAAAGGCCAATCGATTCCTTAACATCAAGCATCTCGACAACATGGCACGGCCCAATCAAGGTCTCTATCCGTAGTTGTTCAATAGTCTTCCCATCAGGTTCAAAATGAAACGGTGCATCGATATGAGTGCCTGTGTGCACACCCATATTTATTTGCGTCACATTAGCATTGTCACCTCGATCAAGACTGCTTGTCCGTTTCACGGAAATACCCGGATCTCCGGGCCATACCGGTAGTTCATCTGAAATTAATACACTCACATCATGCAATTTCATAGAGGTCTCCTCTGCGGTAGCAAAGCTTTAAACTGATATTTTGTGCCTGCACCTATAAATTTACAATAACGGATGCAACCACTGACTCGCCTCCAAAAAAATAGATCCGACCACCGGCTTAGCAATCGCTTGAAAGCGGACAATAAAAAGGTGCGGTTTCTGCCCTAGCAGATTTCAGAAGACCCGATAAGTATCGAAAGCAATCATCCATCTTGTCTTTCTGAGCATTGGGTTATGTTCATTGTGGAAATATCAGGGCAGGATTTAACTTTATTTACAAAAGATTCGTCTTTTCTAAAAAAATTGTAAAACCCATGAATAGTCCCAAAAATAATAGGCAGGGTTGTCGCTTTAAAAAATATCAGAGCGCTTATGACCCAGAGAGGACGGCGGGTTACTCCCCACACAAAAACCATGAAGTGAATCAGCAAACAAAAATCCAGAATCAATAAAATACCCAGCATGGATAGCTTAAAAGAAAGAGGTGCGGAGCCACCTGGGATTAAAATCATCGCAAATAAAAACAGATAACAGAAGACAAGGTAATAACTGGCCCTCATACTTTTGGTAAGGAAGGTATCGGTCCATTGTAAATCATTTAATCTAGCAAGGCGGTAATAAATCATATTCCTTGTTTTAATGTAGTAATCCTTGAATATTGAAGTAAGATCAAAATTTTTCAAATGGTATCCGCGACTTTCTAAACAAACATTGACCTTAAGCGATTTTTTCTGGAATTTAAAACTAAGGTCGACATCCTCATAAGTTTGTAGGTTTTCTGAAAAACCACCCACCCGCCAAAAGTTTTCCTTGCTCACCGCAAAATGGGCTGAGGAAAAAAAATTTTTCCCGGGAGGAATATTTTTATACCTAAACAGGAGAAAGAAATCTTGATATGTCGAGAGTCGAGATGTATTTGAATTATGAACTTCATACACACCCCCCACAACATCACAGTCTCCCTGTAGACCGTTGAATAATTTTTGCAGAGCACCAGGCAAAATTTCCACGTCAGAATCCAAAAACACCAGAAGGGGATACTTAGCTAATCGCGCACCCATATTTCTCGCTTCAGATGCAAATAGCTGCACTTTTGATTGATACAGGGTTAGGTTGGCGATTTGCGGCAATTCCAGGGGGTAGGGTGAAGAATCAACTACTAAAATCTCATAAGGATGATCCACACATTCTAATTCACGGTCTATTGCTCTCAAACATCGACCAATAAAACTTCCGGGATTCAAGGATGGTATGATAATAGATAAACCAGTTTCCATATTCAATTTGATTAGGTCATGACCCCAGAAATCATACTTTGAAATAATTTACCTGGGTTGAAAAGCAGACTGGATGACATTGCACATTCATGAGTGCAATAACATTTATCTTGAGTGATTGAATCTGAAAGACGGCGGGCTTGCTCGCTAAACCAGATTTCCTTGAAACTCTGATTTTTTAGGTTACCCATTGGATCTTTCAAAAGCTCGCAAGCATAAACATTACCTAATTCATCGACAACCACCGAAACTTTTCCTGCTAGGCAAGGAAGTTGATAGGTATTTTCCTCAGCAATTTTGGTAATAGTCCGTTTTTGCAATTTGTTTTTTCCATCCAACAAACGGTCCAGCAATTTCCGTCCTTTCAGGCTCTTTTTAGTTTGAATGCTTTCGTAAAAAGCTACGGCCTCCTGGTAGTGCATTAGTACTTGCGGATCCACTATTACGTTAGAAGGTTGGGTGTGGTCCCTGTGCAAATTAATATATATGCCATTAGGCATTAATTTACTCTCGATATATTCAATTAATGGTATTAATTCTTCTTGGTTATTATCCTGGGCTGTAATAACTACCCCGGTTTCTAAATTGGGATAATCCGACTGATGTTTTTGGACAGATTGAATGGATTCCTTTACTAGATCAAAACTCCCCGGCGAATGACGAATGCGGTCATGAGTTTCTTGCAATCCATCCAATGAAAATATAACCAAGACTTTACTTTTAGGACAAGAGGCGGCCATTTTCCCCGTCATATCAGAAATGCGGTCCGGGTAATAACCGTTTGTCACATGAGAAATTATATTGGGACGGGAATGTTTGTAAAAAGCCTGAATAATCTCAACAAGATCTTTACGCAAATAAGGCTCCCCACCTGAAAGGGCTACCCAATTTAGACCCCCAAGTTCCTTTGCTAATGTTTCTATTTGTTCAATGGAGAGTTCTGTCCTGGAAGAATCATTAATTTCATCTAAGTAAAAACAATGATCGCAACGCATATTACATCGTGATGTCACAAAAAGAACCAACTGCAGGGGCATCGATCTGTTTCCCAAAAGGATCGAGCTTTTCCCGAGCTTTTGGATCTCTTGTTTAAAGCCGCTTGAAGTATTCATTATGCGATAGAGTATGTTCTAAAAACTTAGTTCGATGGGTAATAATTTGGAATGGTGCGCCTATTTAGCCCCTAAATCAACAGTAATCAATTAGGCAAAAAGTTTAATAGGCAAAAAGTTTAACCTAGCTCTGTCTGAATGGCAAGTTGGATAAACTGAACGACCCTCCAAATTCCCTTGTTAGGGATGCAAGCATGTTTTGAGTGCAAAGAATATTAATTTTTTAAAAAATTAATACTACCTATTCTTCATCGACTCAAATTACAAAAAAAGCAACTTTTTTGAGAAGATAATCCGAAATAATCATAATAGAAAGAAGCGCCAGCGGCAACAAATGAATACTGGAGAATTAAGTTTATTTGGATGTAATTTGATGATAGTTTCCATTTAAAGCCCTGAGCTCAATCGATTTGTTACAGTCGGAATCATTTCTTTTTAATAGGTTATTTGGGTTGTTTTTAATAGGTTATTTGGGTTGATAGTATTCGACATACCACTGGATGAATTTTTTAATACCCTCCTGAATATTCCATTTAGGGGTGTAATCAAATTCTCTTATCAGATCCGTAACATCAGCATGTGATTTTCGTACATCCCCATCCTGCATGGGCATCAGGTTTAGTTTGGCTTCAATCCCCAAGTTTTTTTCGATCTCACGAACGTAATCCATCAACTGAACGGGA